>Ga0315904_10000170_pt1 | contig 106811 bp, 82 predicted proteins | sample LakEriMetagenome_6_FD_203529 | JGI IMG/M metagenome (GOLD analysis project Ga0315904, IMG submission 203529) | Freshwater fungal communities from buoy surface, Lake Erie, Ohio, United States - Buoy 12 MA120 | ecosystem: Environmental > Aquatic > Freshwater > Lake | place: USA: Lake Erie, Ohio...
AAGAGCCCTACGCGCTTGACGGTACGTTCCGCGGTTGGTGGATGATCCTGGTACGATCTCTAGAGCTCGATCGTTTCTGGAATTTTTGGTGATACCTATTGCGCACAACCGCTTCACGTACCCCACGGGCTGCATCAGCGTTCATCAGTGTTTATCAGCGGTCGGGCTTGGTCTTCGTCAGCGAATATTAGCGTTCATCAGCGGTTGAAGAAAAAGTGGGTTTTGCCTTATTACGGTAACGTAAATACAGTCCCGGTGACAAAGGCCGCTTGGGTTACCGCTCCCCGCAAGCTAAGCGGTACCGGCTTGATCGCCCATGGTGCACAAGAACCCGGTCGATAGTACCCCAAAGGGTGCTGGCACTCGTTAGGCGGGTGAATTCCCATCTTGTAAGGAAGCACAGCCAAATCACCAAAAAATCGGACTGTTGAGACGACCGGTTGGACCACCGGTCCCCACTCGTGTCCGTAACGCTCAAGCGACACGTCTTCGAAGTAAAGCGGTTTGTTGCAAGCCCCAGAAGCCTTCCACGTCAATGTCGAATCGACAAAAAGCCGTGGCGCAAAACCTTGATCCCCCAACGGACATGTCACTGGAATTCCCCACGCCTCGGAAACAAAGACTTGGTCTGTGTCGCTGAGTTTGCGTTGTAGGTACGAAACCCGTTTGCCGTCACTTTGCTCGATGACCACCGTGCCATAAACCAAGTCCACCAATTTCCCTTCGGCGATAAACTCACCTTGAGAGCCCCGCCAAGTCCTTATCGGTGACTTCTTGACGAAGGTTTCCTGGGTTAGCGAACCTGGCCTATTGCCCGACTGATAACCTTGGACGAAATCCGGCGAGGAATCCAGTTGGAAGTTGCGAATATCTGCACCCGCCGCGAATTCTCGGACAAGATCGCAGTTGGCAACCGATTGATCGGCCCTTTTAGGGGGGGCAGGTGGTAAGTCATCATCGAGCTTCGATGGCTCAAGTAACTTCGAAGGTTCTTGTAGGCTCTCCGATTCATCGAGTTTGGCAGGATCCCGAAGTTTGCGATCCGACGGCGAACTCGGCGCTCGATCTTGAGCCGATGGCTTAGGGAACGGATTGGGAAGCACGCTCTCTGGTAATGGTGCAGGTGCTTGCACCTCAGGCTGTGGACTCCTAGGTGGCAATGTCAATGCGGGTGGCTCAGCAGCTGGTGACCCGACAGCCGGTGGCAAAGTCTGCGCAGGTGGCTCGATAGCTGGTAGCCGATTCACTGGCGGTTGACCCGCTGGTGGTTGAGCCGCTGGTGGTAACGTTAAGGTTGGTGTCGGTAGGGTCTGAGGCAAGAGGGACTCTTGCGTCGGGGCTATCGCCGCTTTTGGGGTTGGCTCGATAGGTTGCTGAACGAGTAAGCTTGATCGAGGAGGCTGCTTGGTCGCTTGATCCTCGAATGCAGCCGTGACAACCTCTGGCAAAGTGGTTTGTTGAACCGCAGTGGTTTGTTTAGCAATGGCGGCTGGAACTTCGACCTTGCGCCATCGTAGGACTTCGGCCTGTTTGCTCGATTCTGCGATATTTCCTGTTGAGCGAATGGAGTCTTTCGGCTGGAGCGATTGGGATCGGCCCGATGTGGCTTGCGATGCCCCTTGGGATTGTTTTGATTGAAACGCGCGGGATGCCGAAGCATCCTCTCGCAGAGGGTTGGCTTGGAAAGGAGTAGGCGACCAAGCGGGCTGCTGGGCCAAATCATTGGATTTCGTTTCCGAGCTACTGCGCAATGGGTTTTGCGCCATGGCTGAGTCTGTTGCTAACCAGCCTGAAGTTAAGCAAAGAGTGCTTACGGGGATGCACAAGCACCAACGCAAGAGGCGTGCAAGAGATCGTCTTGCACGCTGCGAGCGATCAGCTATCGCCAGCTTGATGGACCTCCGGGCTGTAATTGGGTGCTTCTTGCGTGATGGCAATGTCATGTGGATGGTTCTCCCTAACCGTCGCCGCCGATACCTTGATGAATCGTGCTTCGGACCGTAACTCCGAGATGGATTTGGTACCGCAGTACCCCATACCAGCTCGCAGTCCACCTACCAATTGGTAAGCATAATCGGCCAGCGGACCTTTGAATGGCACTCGCCCCTCGACCCCTTCGGGAACCAACTTCGAGAGTTGATCCTGGCCGCTTTGGCGATACCTTTCGCTCGATCCCTTGACCATCGCCCCGAGCGATCCCATTCCCCGATAGGCCTTGAAGGTTCGGCCTTGGTAGAGGATGGTTCGGCCTGGGCTTTCGGCAAGTCCTGCGAACAAGCTTCCGATCATCACGGTTTGAGCCCCAGCGACCAGGGCTTTAACGATGTCACCGGAGTATCGGATGCCACCGTCGGCGATTGTCGGAATGTTGGCCTGCTTGCAAGCCTTGGTGGTTTCGTAGATGGCGGTGATCTGCGGAACTCCTACGCCGGAGATCACGCGAGTGGTGCAGATCGAGCCTGGGCCGATCCCTACCTTCACCGCATCTGCACCAGCTTCCACCAATGCTTTTCCACCTTCAAACGTCGCAACGTTTCCGGCGATGACATCGATGTTAAACTGGCGTTTCAATTCCCGAACTGTGGCAATCACGTTTGACGAATGGCCATGGGCGCTATCGACCACAAGGATATCAACCCCGCGTCGAATGAGCTCTGAGGCCCGATCGTAATCGTGAACACCGATCGCCGCACCGACCCTCAAGCGGCCCAGTTCGTCCTTGCAGGCCGATGGGTAACTTTTCATCTGGTCGATGTCTTTGATCGTGATCAGTCCAGTCAGGTGGTATTGATCGTCAACCAGCAAAAGTTTCTCCACCTTTTTATCCGTCAAAATCCGCTCAGCTTCGCTAAGCGTTACATTTCCTTGAGCGGTGACGAGATTTTCACGGGTCATGACCGAGGAAATAGGTGTGTCGCTCGATTCAAGGAACCGCATGTCACGGCGGGTGAGAATCCCGACGAGTTTTCCGCTAGCCTCAACGATAGGGATCCCCGAGACATTTTGCTTGCGCATCACATCTTGGGCCGTCGCCACACTGTCGCTAGGTCTTAAGGTGACCGGATCTGGAATGATGCCATTGGCCGATCGTTTGACTTTGGTGACCTCGGCGGCTTGGGAGGCGATATCCATGTTCTTGTGGATAATCCCCAACCCTCCTACCTTAGCCAGCGCGATGGCCATTTCGCTCTCGGTGACGGTATCCATCGGAGAGGAAAGCAGGGGAATCTCGAGCTTGATTCTTGCCGTAAGTTGTGTTGAGACGTCGACTTGCGACGGAAGAATGTCACTGTAGCGAGGCTGAATCAGAACGTCATCAAACGTGATCCCCTCGCAGGCGATCTTATCGTCCATAGATGTGTTTCCTGGGAAAGCTTGCAAAGATCCTGGAAACCGTCGTAGTATCGCGAAATTGCTAGCTTGTGCAACCCACCCCTAGGGCGGCAATATTACAAAAGCTAAATGTTAAACTTTACCGTCCAGGTTGAGTTGTTTGACTGAAGAAAGGTTGCGGAATGTTCCGATTGTTCCGATGAGACAGGGCCCTTCGCCAGGAGCCCATAGCCATCCGAAATCAAAGGAACGATGAGCGTGACGAGTCGAAACCATCCAAACAGCCATTCGAATTCTCGCCTTGAACATGCCCATAGCAAACGGACCAAGGGCTCTGCTTGGTTTCGAGGCGTTTTGCTAGCAACAGCCTTTGGTTCCGCATGTCTTGCAGGCATGGGTCAGGGCCATGCACAAGGCCCTCAGTCGCTTTTGCCCAAGGATCCTTCGGGGACTGCCAATCAGAAGCGTCCGCTGATGCTTCCGCCGAGCACTCAGCGATCGACTCCTGCTGCCCAAGCACCTGCGGCTCGGATTCCAGGAGGTCAGATGCAAGGCGGCCAGACTCAGGGAGGTAACTTCCCAGTGGCACCGATGGCTCCTGTAGCGAACAATTTTTCGCAGGCAGGTGAGGCTCGGCTTCAAGTCTATGCGTTGCCGACGGAGTACGTTGCATTTGTCGTAGCTCAACTGCAATCGCAGTTTGGGGCCGACAAGCGAGTGCGAATCACGACTGAACCTGAGACTGGTCGATTGATGGTATTGGCCCCTGAGGCCACCCATGCTCAGATTGGAGCGTTGGTAGCGTCGGTCAACAAGCAATCGAGTCCGGTTGCATCGGATGTCTCAGGCCGTGTTTTATCCAGTGCCGTTCAATCGCGAGAGTACAAGCTTCAGCGAGTTAGTTGGCGAGAACTCGAAGATGCGGTAATGAGAATTGCAGGGCCGCGTCTATCGGTTTCGACGACCAACAACGGCGAGCTTGCCCAACTGCAAATGCTGACCGATGCTGGACCTCGGGAGGTCATGACGGTCGATCGGCGAACCGATACGGTGCGGATGCAAGGAAGTCCTAAAGATGTATTTGCTTGGTCGCAGATTGTCACTGCGGTGGATTTTGCCCAAGCCGACCCGCAGCGTCCGACGCAGATTGTTCCGATCAATCCGGCGAGTCCCGAACGGATTGAAACAGCGTTGCGATTGGTTCGACTCGCGTCGTTCCAGCAACCGCCTCAGGACGACCAGGTCACTGGCCAAGTTCCAGCCAATCAAGACGACGACAATGCACCTGGGATGGCCATTGGTTCTCCCGATTCGATGGGCAGCGGAACGGGCCTTATTGGTGATGTTGATATTTCGTTCGTTCCCGAAATGGGGATCGTGATTGTTAAGGGTGGTCGTCGAGACGTTCAGCGCGTCTTAGAGGTCATCGAGCAGATCAAAAAGCAGAGTGCTGAGACGACACCAGAGATCGAGATCTATCCGCTCAAGCATGTCAACGGAGTAGCCCTCGAACCAATTTTGAGGGATCTTAACGACAAGGTCTTCACACCGCGTCAGGGACAAATCAGCCTTTATGCATTGGGACAGCCCAATTCGTTGTTGCTCATTGGGCGGCCTGAGGCACTTGCGGCGATCAAGGAGTTGATCGTCAAGCTCGATCAACCGTTGGATCCGAACAATCAGTTGCGTGTATTCCGGTTGGTGAACTCCTCGGCAGTCGATGCCGAGACGCTAGTAAGAAACTTCTTTAGCGAGACTGTGCCGGGCCAAGCTGCACCCGCGAACACTTCGGCTTTGACGATCGGAACGCGGATCAAGGTCGTTGCGGACTATCGAACCAACTCGCTGATTGTGCAAGCCTCGCCTCGGGATATTGCCGAGGTAGCCAAGTTGATTTTGGAGATCGATGTCGAGTCGACTTCTGCAGAAAATGAGATTAGGGTTTTTCCTATCAAGAACGCTGTAGCGTCGGATCTTCAGCCGATCCTTCAATCGGCCATCACAGGGACAGCCAGTGCTGCTGCGGCGACTCCAGGTCAACCGCAACAGCCTCAGGCGCAGCCATCGAGCGGCAGTTCGCGGGCTCCGAGCAGTCGACTCATGGTGGTTCCTCGCGACGGCCAGCCAGTCAACTCGGGGATACTCGCGGGTGTTACGATCACGAGCAACCCGAGCATCAACGCTTTGGTGGTCCGTGCCCCGTCCAAGAGCATGCCATTGATTCAGGCTCTGATTGACCAGTTGGATCAGCTTCCTTCAGCCGATGCTCGGATCAAGGTCTTTCCGGTGGTCAACGGGGACGCCACGAGCTTGGCCCTGACACTCCAGCAGGTCTTTGGGCTACCTGCAACTGCGGGGGCTTCGACGACCAGCGCTGCGGCCATCGGTTTGCAAAACCTTGCAGCCTTGACCGGGGGTGGAGAGAGCACCTTGGTTCCCTTGCGGATCTCAGCCGACACTCGGACCAATTCCATCATCGTATCGGGTGCTGGTTCGGACTTGGAGGTTATCGAAGTGCTGCTGTATCGCTTGGACGAGACCGGCGGTCAACAGCGCAGCAATGAGGTGATCTGGCTGAGAAACGCAAACGCGTCGGACATATTCACCGCATTGAATAATTTGCTAAACACTCAGCGAAACGTCATCACTCAGCAATTGATCTCGGGCCAAGCAATCAGCTTGTTCGAGCGAGTCGACCGCGAAGTGTTTCTCATCGCAGAGCCATCGACCAACAGTATTGTCGTCAGTGCGACACCGCGGTACATGCAGCAGATTCGGCAAGTCATCGAGCGGCTCGATCGTCAGCAACCGATGGTTTTTGTCGAGATGCTCATCGCAGAGGTAACCCTGGATGACCAGTTTGAATTCGGCACAGAGCTTGGCATTCAAGACTCCTTGTTATTCGACCGCAGAAGCGCTTCGGGAGGAACTCTCGGGAGTCCAGTATTTAATGTCTTGACTCCGGAGTTTCCAGCGTTCAACACGGGTAGCCCGCAGCGGCGTCCTCAGAATGTGGCCGGTCAGGGTTCCTCAGGTTTTGCGATGGGAAGGACGAGCGATCTTGGCTACGGCGGATTGGTTCTTGCCGCTAGCAGCGAGTCTGTGGGCTTGCTCTTCCGCATGCTCCAAGATGCCAATCGAGCTCAGATTCTCGCCAGACCAACCTTGACGACCATCGATAACAACATCTCTGTGATCAATGTCGGTCAGTCGATCCCTGTTCTAGGGGGAACGGCAAGTAGCGTTGGGATCGTTCAGCAGAACGTCAACTATGTCAATGCGGGCCTGACGCTTCAGATCCAGCCTCGAACCAACGAAGATGGCTTGATCAACATGATCGTCGCCATCAGTCGGGCGACGATCGACCGAGCCAACGGTTTGGAGGTTGCAAGTGGAGTAGCCGGCACTGCGGGAACAACCTTAACTCCTGCGTTCAACCAAACCATAGCGCAGACTCGTGTAACGGCCTACGATGGTCAGACAGTTGTTATCGGTGGTTTGATCACCAAATCCAGATCCTCGCAATCCAGACGGATTCCATGGCTTGCAGATATTCCCATCGCCGGAGCGCTGTTCCGATACGACAAAGAGACCGAGAATCGAACCGAACTCTTGGTGGTCATGACTCCGCGGATCATCAACGCCAACGATGCCAACAAGATGGACATGATCAAGATGGCCGAGTCGTCTCGTATGAGCTGGTGCTTGGCAGATGTCCTGAACATCTACGGTGACAAAGGCCTCTCTGCAGGCAACGGACTCTGGGGACCTGCGACGTCTCCGACCATTTTCCCGGATGAAACTCCAACGGTTGAGTACGAACCGAGCAATCCTCAAATCATCTATCCAAACCAGCCTTCGGAAATGCAAATACTCACCGAGCCCATGCAACCGATGGCCCCCGAGGCGGTCGATTCGCAGATTTACTATGGCGATCCGAACTTTCAGAATCCGCCTGTTCAAAGTTATCCAAACGGCGCATCTTCAACTCGAAATCCTCGAGGTAGCCTGATCCAAGGAAGTCGTTCGACCAATCCACCAACCACAAGATGAAAGCAACGAATATGACCAAAGCATCCTATCGATATCGTGTGGTCACCTGCTGCTTGCTCATGATTGCAACGGCTGGATGCTCCACGATGACATCGGCAAAGAACACGAAGAACACCAAGAAGGATTCCTCTTGGTCGCTCTTTAAGAAGAAGGACTATCAGGTTCCTCAGAGCATCAACGTCACTTGGACCTACGACATCTTCACCAAGGAAGGCAAACCGCCTACTCGGGGATTCGGTGGTCGGCTCTACTTCTACAACGAGAAGAGTCAAGCGATCCCCGTCGAAGGTGAGTTGACCGTCTATGGGTTCGACGACACGGATCGCAGTCACGACGGCATGTCGGTCGAGTCCGCCGATAAACGTTTCCGCTTCACGGCCGAACAGTTCACAACCCATTTCTCAGAGAGCGAGTTGGGCGCTTCGTACAGCATCTGGATTCCATGGGATGCAGCCCCGGGCACGCAAAAGAAGATCATGCTCATCCCGACGTTCAAAACCAAGGATGGGCCAGTGATCCGCGGAAATGCAGCGACGGTACTTCTTCCCGGCGCTTTACCGAATAAAGGCCAACAAGAGGTCATCCAAGCCTCGGTGCAAAACGGCGTCCAGCATGCCTCGCATACCAGCAACGCACCGACGAGCGTCAATCCCGGACAGCCTTTGGGCGATTCGGTGCAGCGAGATCCGGCGCATCGAACCACGACCATTCAGTATCCTGCGAGGAACTATCAAGCCAAGCCAGTCTTGACCCCGGAGAAAGCCGCTGAGCTCCTCCAGCAAATCCAGGAGTCACAACCAGTTCCGATACCGACTGCAGCGGCAAATGAACTTAGCAATGGTGCGATGACCGTTTCGAACGTGACGGTACCTGCCACTCAGGTCGCCATGCCGACTCCAGGGTTTCATATTCCGATCGCGGCGGCGGGAATGCAATCGCAATCGATTAACGGGCCGGCTCTGCCGGGATTTGCTCAAATCTCGGCGCTGCAACGTCCAGTTCATTCCGAACCGAGTTCACCCCAGGCTCCAACTGGATCAACCGTTCCATCATCCGCTTATCCGACTCGTTAGCTACCGTTCCTCGAAGCACGACTTGTCCATCCTCGACGGAGACTTTCGCTCCCCGCAATCGCTCGGGGAGTGGAACCCGTGACATGCGAGTCTGGAGTTGTCCCGAAAGGTTGCCGACACGCTGACTGTTGACCGGAATGTCGGGCCGTACGGCAGCACGAAAAGTCGCTTTGCCTTGTGGTTGGCCTGCTCGTCCCATCTGGTTACGGCCAAGTCCACCACCGAGGCCACCCAGGCCGCCGATACCACCCAGGCCCAGACCGCCACCACCTAGGCCACCAAGTCCACCGCCTAAACCACCGATTCCGCCCGAGAGACCACCACCGGCGGAGTTGCCCGATGGACCGATTCCAAAAACCGTCGCGCCACCGATGCCACCCGGGAGCGGTTGGCTGATGTAATCCGGCAGAATTCCCTTGCCACCGGAGATCCCAATTCCTCCGAATTGGCCCGGTAGCGTTCGGCCACCGGAGGTTCCTCCAAACCCACCTTGCTGGCCAAACCCGCCTTGCTGACCAAACCCACCTTGCTGGCCAAACCCACCTTGCTGGCCAAACCCACCTTGCTGGCCAAACCCGCCTTGCTGACCAAACCCGCCTGTTTGGCCAAATCCACCAGTTCCACCGAACGAGCTACCGCCAAAGGAATTCCCTCCAAAGGAGCCGCCGCCAAAGCTGCCAAGGTTGCCAAGGTTGCCTAAGCCTCCACTTCCAAAGCCGCCGGTTCCACCAAATTGACCGAAAGCGGCAGGTTGACTCAGCAACACAGCCCCAACGATGAGAACCGTCGAACCAAACCCACGGCGAATTCTTCTTTTCATGGCAACTTTCCTTTTTCGCGACCCGTTTGATGCATGAGCCAAGCGATACAACCCCTGGATTGTATTAGGGTTTCGGACTCAAGGCATGATCAGAACGCATTATTTCGAGCAATTAGGACCGACAATAGGATTCGCTGGGGGCCTGGATCATGTCCCTAATGAAGCTTCGAAATGTATCAAGTCTGACGATTGATTCAGAAAAATTGATTCGGTTGATTTTTCAACCCGCAGGCTGCGCGTTCTTTTCCCTACGCTTTGTTAAGATACAATCGACATCTGGCGTCATGAATCTCGGGAGACCGGGCCTATCGGAAGGCCTTTTTTGCCCAATGAGACCAAAGCTTTCAGGAACTTAATCATTTCGGATTCCCCCTCGACCGTCCGGCCAAGCGATTCTCCGAGCGAATTCTCTCAGGGGAATTTACTTGCCCGATGGAATCAGCTCAGTTCGCTGATCGACTCCCAACTGAGGCTACGCTTGAATCGGTTCGCCCAAGAATCTCCCAAACGGTTAGCCGATGCACTCGAGTACTCCCTGCTGGCCCCAGGCAAAAGATTGCGGCCTGTGCTGTGCCTGCTAGCATGCGAAACCCTAGGAGCAAACCTCGAACAGGCCTTGGGAAATGCTTGTGCTCTGGAAATGATCCATTGTTACTCGCTGATCCATGACGATCTGCCCGCGATGGATGATGACGACCTGCGCCGCGGACGGCCAACTTGCCATCGTCAGTTCGACGAAGCCACTGCGATATTAGCCGGGGATGCACTCCAACCGATGGCCTTTGAGTCGATCCTAAGCAGCCGGCTCGATCCAACGGCTCTTGTGGAAAGCTGCCAAGTGCTTGCTTGGGCAGCCGGCATCCGCGGGATGGTCGGCGGCCAAATGGACGATCTGTTGGAAGAAAACAGGTCCCAAATGCAATGCGACGAGCCCAAGGGCATCGAAGAGTCCCCTGAAAAAAGGCTCGACGCGATTCATCGCAGAAAAACTGGGGCAATGATCGAAGCATCCGTTGTTTTGGGGGCTATCGCCGCGAATGCTACGCCAGAATGTCGCTCTGCGCTGGCCAGATACGGTCGCGGAATCGGTATTGCCTTCCAAATTGTCGACGACCTTCTGGACGTCGAGTCAACCAGTGAGAAAACTGGTAAGGCGACTGGCAAAGACGCCGCGCGTGGTAAACTGACCTTTCCTGGCGTCTATGGTATTACCGAAAGCCGACAGATGGCCGGTCGCTGGGTCGCAGAGTCCTTGGCCGCCCTGGAACCCTTTAATCATCAAGCCGAGGGCCTTCGGCAGATCGCGAAGTATATCTTGGAAAGGCATAGTTGATGGCGTCGCACCCTCTTCTTTCTCAGTTGCCCTCTGCCGATCCGCTGCGATCGATGAGCGTCGAGCAACTCGATCAAATGGCCCTCGAAATTCGGGATGTCCTTTGCAACCTGCTTGCTACCAGAACGGCACACTTTGCTTCCAACTTGGGTGTGGTCGAACTGTGCTTGGCGCTCCACAGCGTTTTCGACTTCAAATACGATCGCTTGATCTGGGACACCGGCCACCAAATTTACCCTCACAAGTTGGTCACGGGACGTTACAAGGAGTTTCGAACGATCCGGGAACGAGGCGGGCTCATGGGCTATCCCAACCCGATCGAAAGCCCCTATGATCTGTTCATGACGGGCCATGCCGGTTGTAGCGTCTCGACAGCTTTGGGGCTCAAGTCCGGTGATGATCTGATGGATCAAAAGCGTCGCAAGAGTATCGCCGTCATCGGAGATGGAGCGCTCCCCTCAGGGATCGTTTTCGAAGCGATGAATAACGCAGGAGAACTCAACAAAGATCTCATCGTTGTCCTGAATGACAACAAAATGTCGATCTGCCCGCGCGTTGGAGCACTGGCCAATTACCTCGATCGATTGCGCACCAACCCGTTCTACACTGGGCTCAAACAAGAGGTTACCAAGATCCTCAACAAGGTTCCAGTTTTGGGAGATTCTACTGAAAAACTCTTGGCCCAAGTCAAAGAGGGGGTCAAGGCCGGTATGGTCGGAGGCATGCTCTTCGAGGAGTTCGGCTTCAAGTACATCGGTCCTATCGATGGACACGATATTCGTCTTTTGCGAAAATACCTCGAAATGATCAAGGACCAGCAAGGTCCAATCCTCCTTCATGTCGTTACTGAGAAGGGCAGGGGGTACAAGCCTGCCGAAGACGACCCGGTTTATTTCCACACACCTCCAGCTTTCGAAGACGAGGACGGTGCGCCAAAGGTTCTAACGATCGGTGAGAAACCGGCCTTTACCAACTATGCACGCGATGCGATCGCAAGCCAAATGCGACGCAACGAAAAGGTCACGGTGATGACTGCCGCGATGTGCCAAGGGAACAAACTCGAACCAGTTCGAGACGAGTTTCCAGAGCGATTCTTTGACGTTGGAATCTGCGAGTCGCATGCGGTTGCTTTTGCGGCCGGACAAGCCAAAGTCGGCCTTCGTCCCATTGTCACCATCTATAGCACGTTCATGCAAAGATCCTACGATCAGATCTTTCAGGAAGTCGCACTTCAGAACCTGCCTGTTGTCCTGATGATGGATCGCGCAGGTCTAACTGGCCCAGACGGTCCGACGCACCACGGTCTGTTCGACATCGGATACACACGCGTCTTCCCCAACATCGTCATGATGGCTCCTGGGGATTCGACCGAAGTCGAACCGATGCTCGAGTTTGCTCTCAATCAACCCGGCCCTACTTCGATCCGGTATCCAAAGACCAGTGCACTTGCGTTTGATAGGCCCAAACAACCGATCGAACTCGGTAAATCCGAAACGATCCGCAAGGGTCGCGACGGGACGATCATCGCCATCGGAGCGATGCTCCAGCAAGCCCTTGCGGCAGCCGATATGCTCAGTACCGAAGGACTCGATGTTTCGGTCGTCAATGCTCGGTTCATCCGCCCATTGGATATCCAAATGCTTGCGAAGGTCTTCGAAGAATCCCGATTCGTCGTGACCGTTGAGGAAGGAGCCCTTGCCGGTGGTTTTGGATCGGCTGTTTTAGAAGCCGCTTGCCATCACGGTTGGGACACTCGGATCCTAAGAATCCTTGGGATTCCCGACCGCTTCATCGAGCACGGGGAACGCAACGAACTTCTTGCTGAAATCGGAATCGATGCTGCCGGCATCGCGGGGACTTGTAGGCAACTGGACGAACGTTTTGCCGACTCGCAAGCTGCCGGGGTTTGATTCTCATGGAACACGGTTTTATTGCTTGGGCCAAGCAGCGGGCGATGCGCTTGCCCAAAGTCAAACTCGGCATCGGCGATGATTGCGCTCTGATAGCCTCGGACGGCTCCGACTGGGTCGTAACCACCGATTCGCTGTGCGAAGGAACCCACTTTATACTCGATGAGTGTGGCCCCCAAGCTGTTGGCAGAAAGCTTGTCGGAGTGAACCTAAGTGACCTGGCAAGCATGGCTGCTAGCCCGGTGGCCGTATTTCTATCCTTGTGTTTGCCCCGCAAGTCAGCCGATCTGATCGGTGCAGAGATCTACGAAGGTGTCTGTCAAGCTTGCGAGAAATACAATGTCGCCATCGGAGGTGGAGACACCAATGTCTGGGATGGTCCCTTGGTCGTTCATCTAACAGCCGTAGGAACTGCCCCACAGGCCGGATGTTGGCTTCGAAGCGGTGCACGGCCCGGGGATAAAATCGTCGTAAGCGGTCGTTTAGGTGGTAGCCTCTTGGGCAAGCACTTGGAGTTCGAGCCAAGGCTTCATCTGGCAAGGGCGTTGCATCCACTGGGGATCGTTCAAGCCGCTACGGACATCAGTGATGGGCTTGGGGTTGATCTTTTGAATATGACCGTCGCGAGTCGATGCGGTGCGGAGGTGGACTTAGATCTAATACCCATAAGCGATGCTGCCATCGAGAGATCCAAGACCACGGGTCATACGGCATTAGAGCATGCCATCGGCGATGGCGAAGATTTTGAATTGCTTATGGCGGTCGATCCGAGTCGGATCGATCTTCTACCACAGTCTATCGATGGAGTGCCTTTAACGGTCATAGGCACTTTTGTGAGCCGCACTGGACTGTGGTCTCGCAGCAAGGGTGGCGTCATGCAGATGCAACCACGCGGTTATGTACATGGCTAGATCCTTCAAGCATTCTTTCGAATTCCTGGTTCTTCGGGTGTTTTAGTGTGTGAAAGCTCGGCTTTTTCGTACTCAGCTTCGCGGTACTCGTACTCGTACTCGAAACGCCTGAATCGATTCAAGGCGATCGCCTTTTCAAGGAAGCTGGAACCCCAGTATTTGGGCCGCATGTCAACGACATCCCAATACGACCCTTCGAGTAGCAACGGTCTTTAATTCAGGGGTAAATTTGTTCAAAAAAGATTTTGAACAACCGCTGTGTCCAGCACGCGTAGAGCCCATGCTCCTAAGGGGCTCTGCCCCCGAACCCCCGGGATTTTTTAGGCATAGGCTCGGGAAATCATCTGTTCATTGCGCGCAAAACTATTCCAATGATGGCGCAGGGTGAAACAGACGGCGATTTAAGATGTGCGTAGTAGGCCTTAAACTTCTCGTTGTGCCGGATAGCGACAAGTGTGGCCATATACAAGATCGCTCTAACGTTGCCACGCCCTTCCATGATGGATCGCTTGCACATCGTCTTGCCCGATACCTTGGGCAGATTGGAGAATCTCGATCTTTCGTTGGTTCTTCTTGTCCTCTTGGCGTACGCATAACACGTCTGCTTGAGTCGATTCTCTTCCTGGGTGATCAGTTCAACCCACACTGCGAGCTAGCTACTCAACGATCTTCAGAGCCACGAGTAAACGTTCTACAATGCGTTCGGAACGTACAAAGTTCTAAAAAAGAGCTTAACCGTACTATTCCTCTGAGATGGTAGATATCGGAACATACTAGGATCTAACTGCTCTTATGCGGATCGCCGACGATCGCGATGCGAAGCTCTCGAAGCTGCTTTTCTGAGACATACGATGGAGCTCCCATCATCAAGTCTTCGGCCTTCTGATTCATCGGGAATAGAATCACCTCCCGAATATTAGGCTCGTCTGCCAAAAGCATCACAATCCGGTCGACCCCAGGTGCCGAACCACCGTGCGGAGGCGCTCCATACTTGAACGCATTGATCATCCCCTTGAACTGCTCGTCGACCACCGAGCGATCGTAACCGGCGATCTCAAATGCCTTGTACATGATCTCAGGCTTGTGATTGCGAATCGCCCCGGATGACAACTCGATTCCATTGCACACAATGTCGTACTGATAAGCCAGGATATCGAGCGGATCTTTGGTCTCCAAAGCCTCCATCTCTCCTTGCGGCATCGAGAACGGATTGTGGCTAAAGATCACTCGCTGCTCGATCTCATCCCACTCGTACATTGGGAAATCAACGATCCAACAAAACTTAAACGCATTCTGTTCGATGAGCCCCAGTTCGTTTCCAACCCGCATGCGCACGAGCCCAGCAAGCTTGGCTGCCGTGGCTGGTTTGTCGCAAGCGAAAAACACTCCATCATTGGGCCCAAGCCCTAACTTAGCGACCAACTGAGCGACCCGTTCGGGACCAATATTCTTAGCAATCCCGCCACCGTCACCATTTTTGAAATTGATGTAGGCCAGTCCAGCAAACCCCTCATCCTTGGACCACTGGTTGGCCGAATCAAAGAAACTCCGAGGCTTGGTGCCAGCCTCGGGTGCTCGTATGGCTCGAACCACTCCTCCGGCTTCGATCGACTTGGCGAAGACCGCAAACGGACCATCCTTGAAGATCTCGGTGACATCGACAATCTCAATCGGATTTCTCAAGTCCGGTTTGTCGGAACCATATTTGAGCATCGCATCTTTGTAAGTAATCCTCGGGAACGGAGGTGCCGTCACACTCCGACCGCGAGAGAATTCATCGAATACCCCTGACAAGACCGGCTCGATCGCCGCGAACACATCGTCCTGGGTAACAAAGCTCATCTCAAAGTCGAGTTGATAGAACTCACCTGGCGACCGATCGGCCCGAGCATCCTCATCGCGAAAACAAGGTGCGATCTGAAAGTAACGGTCAAAGCCCGCGACCATAAGCAACTGCTTGAACATCTGAGGGGCTTGGGGCAGCGCGTAGAACTTGCCGTGATGAACCCGTGATGGAACCAAGAAGTCGCGCGCACCTTCAGGACTCGATGCGGTGAGGATCGGTGTTTGGAACTCCATGAAACCAGATTCGATCATCCGGCGACGCAAGCTTGCAATCACTTGGCTTCGCAAAACAATGTTCGCGTGTAGCTTTTCCCGCCGCAGATCCAAGAAACGATTCCGCAGTCGTATATCTTCGGGGTACTCTGTATTTCCAAAGATTGGAAAGGGTACTTCGGCTGCCTCTGAAAGCAACACAACGCTCGATGCCTTGACCTCGATCTCACCGGTCGAGAGCTCGGGATTGACCCGATCGGTACCTCGGCTATCGACGACCCCCTCGATGCAAATGACCGACTCGAGCTTCACACCCTCGATCAGCTTAAACGCTTGAGAGTCACGATTGACGACCACTTGGGTGATCCCGTAGTGATCCCTCAGGTCCACAAAGAGCAGGTTGCCGTGATCTCGTTTTCGAAAAACCCACCCGGAGAGCTTTACGTTCGAACCGACGTGATTTGAACGTAATTGGCCACAAGAATGCGTGCGGTATGCGTGCATTATGAAGTAACTTTCGAAGCGGCGCGAGCGGCTTGTTCGCGTTTAGCAAGCCAAAGCAGGATTGGAGAGGCGACGAAAATAGAACTGAAAGTTCCAACGACGATGCCGACCAAAAGACAGAAGGCAAATCCATGGATCCCTTCACCACCCCAAATGTACATCAGCAAAATCGCCACGATGGTTGTCGAGGAGGTCAGCAACGTACGGCTAAGGGTCTGCGTGACCGAAGTGTTGATCATTTTCTCGGTCAGGTTCGGGCTCTTGCCCTTGACCTCCCGAATCCGGTCAAACACAACGATCGTATCGTTGAGGGAATAACCGATGATCGTCAAAATCGCAGCCACGATGGTCAGGGAAATCTTAAAGTCATCGATCAGCAAGAAGCCCAATGGCCTAAAGAGCCAGTGGCTTACGGCCAGGATGCCGATCGTGATGAGCACGTCGTGCAAGAGCGCGATCACAGCCGCTAAGCCGTAGGAGACTTTGTTAAACCGGAACCAAATGTAAATCGTGATAAAGAGCAAGCTTAGCAAAAGACCCAAGAGAGCTTTTTGCTGCATCTCACCTGCGACGCGTCCTTCGATCTTGCTGAAGGACTGGAAGACAGGCTTGGTCTGAATCGCTTCTCGCATGCGCTGGAGCACGGTTGCAGTCGTGGCTTCATCGTAGGGGAGCTTGATGTTCCAATCGGAGAACCCAAGTTCACTGCTTCGCGTCCAATTCGTCGCCGAAGCAGGTTCGAGTTCGATTTGGGAGTCGATCAAGTTTCTGCCTGCGGCCTGGGCCGCTGCAACCAAGGTCTCGATCACTTGGGAAGCGTTTAGACGTGCAGGTGAGGATCCAATCGTATCGACAAAGCTCAATGTCGCCGCAGTGGTTGCTTCGGGCGCAAGGATCGGCGTAGCAGAAGCCACCGGTGGCTCGGTTGTTGCCGGTGTGGCTGTTGCTGATTGATCCGCAGCCGTTGGGGCTGGCTCTTGGGCCGCCGTTGGAGCAGGTGCGTTTGGATCCTGATAAGCCACAAAGAAAGTTCGATTCGCAGGCCTAAGTCCCGATTGGCTCTTGCCGACGATTTGAGATTTCATGTCGTAGGTAACCAGTTTCGCACCGTTTGCTCCGCTAAAGCCCTTGAGCAATCGATCGCGAACTTGTGCCTCATCCTTGAGCGAAACGTCAAGTTTGTAGACCGAATTCTTTTGGAAATCCCTCATCTCGACGTTGGTCAAGGTTGATTGGATCGGTAGTCCATTCTCATCGGCATCGAAAGCTTTCTGGGCAATCTCGCGAACCCGATCTGGTTCCATCGATTTGTCCAGCGAAAAGACCACCGATGTACCTCCGTTGAAATCGATATCTAAGAATTCACGACCTCGGAGGAATGTCGCGACAAGTCCGATGCCGATCAAAACCGCAGAGACGGCGTAGGCGATGTTCCGGTATTTAAGGAAGTCGATGTCTCCGAGTCCAAAGAAGGATCGTTTTGCCGAGTTGACCCAATCGGACATCCCCAATTGAGCGAATCCCCAGCGTTCCGCGATTTCAAACAAAGTGTGAGCAAAAAAGACCGACGTGAACATGCTGATCGCCAGGCCGATGATAAGCGTTATCGCAAAACCCTTGACCTGCTCGGTTCCGACGTAGTAGAGAACCGCTGCGCTGATGAGGGTCGTAAGGTTGGAGTCGAAGATGGTTGTCCAAGCTCGATCAAAGCCGTTTCGGATGGCCATTCGAGTTGTGGCATTCTTTTGCCTTTCCTCGCGGATCCGTTCGAAAACCAAGACGTTCGCATCGACACTCATACCGACCGAGAGCACCAGACCTGCAAGGCCTGCCAGGGTCAACGGTTGGCGGAAGAGCATCATGCTCGCGAGAATCATCGCCAAGTTCAACAGCAGAGCGATCGTTGCGATGAAACCTGAGAAACGGTAGTAAGCCAACACGCAAAGGATCGTCGTCAGGAGTCCAAGTCCGCTGGCGAGTTTCCCTTTGGCGATCGCATCGGCACCCATCGTCGCTCCAACAACATTCTCGCTGATAGGCTGTTTGCTGATAGCTCCTGGAAGTGATCCAGAGTTGAGAATCTGTACTAGGAACTCAACATCTTTGAGATTGAAGTTCCCTTCAATCTGGCCTTCGGCTCGGATGGGGCTGTTAAGACTCGGTGCTGAGAGAACAATACCATCGAGCAAGATCGCCATGCGGCGTTTGAAACCGGTAATCGCATCGGGCTGATTGGCGATGGTCATCTTGAGCATCTTTTCAGCACCGGCAGTTTTCATATTGAAACCGACTTGATACCCGCCGTTCTTTGAAATTTGCACAGAGGCCCTAGCTAGATCCGAGCCATTGACTTCGACGTAGGGGACACCCTTCTTTTGCAGGGCCAGCAGCACATCGACGTCTTTGATTTTCTGGCTATCGAGCCAAGTTTCAAAATCTCTTGGACGACCGGTGAGGATCGGATTTAGAATCTCACCGGTGCGGGCATTGCGAATCGTGTCATTGGGTGCGTAACCTTGAACTTCACCCGCTCCGGCTTGCTCGGCAGCACGGCCCAGGGTTCGCCAAACACCGGCGGTCTCAAGCTCTCCGGTGGTCTTGTTCGTGAGCTTGACTTCGCGACTGAGTCGAATGTCGATATTGGGGTTCTCGGCTTGCGCCTTTGCCGTTTTGATCAGTTCGTCGTGGTCGTTTGTGTTGGCTACGATTCGGAACTGTAGAATCCCCGCGTTGGTGATCTTGCGTTTAACTTCCTCGATCTCGGCTGGGTCGACATCGGCGATGATGATTTCAATCTTGTCGTCGCCAGCAGGTCGGACGATCGATTCGTTCATACCCGAGGGGTTGATCCGGTTAAGGATCGGTGCGATGAAGTCCTTGGCCAATACAGGTTGGTTATTGTTTCCGACGGTGGTCTGATCGATCTGATAGATCAGATTCGTGCCACCTTTGATGTCAGGCCCAAGCTTCAGTTGGCCTGTGGCAATGACGATCCCGGTGGCGATGATCGCAAGGAGGATCCAGCTAAATGCCATCGCGTGGTTGGGCATCCTCAGTCGAGTCGAGAAGAACTTGCCCAAAACAAAAGGAACGATTACGGCCAGGAGAAACAGGCTAACGTCACGGAAAGAGTTCCAATTGTTTGTCGCGGCCTGCTTGGCTGCTTCAGCCGCCTTGGCCGCATCGGCAGCGGTGCTTGAGGCATCGGCCAAAATTCCAAGCGACCCAGCCGTCAGGGAATGCAAGGCATCCGAGAGGCTTAGCGAAGCAAAGATCGGGTAAAGAATCATATCGAGCATAGGCTTATCCTAGTCCTTCTTGACGACGCGTATCGTGTCGCGATTAACGGTCATTTTTGCATTGGAATTCTCATCCAAGCGGATCGTAACGGTGCCCGATTCGGGCTGGGTACTTACAACTACACCATGAACCCCGAAGGAGGTCACGACACGGTCGTTTTTCTTTAAGTTTGAAATCAATTCAGCATGCTCACGCTGCTGACGCCGATTGGAACGCTGCGACGGGAGCACGACCCCAACGTAAAAAACCAACAGCATCGCCATCATCAACCACAGTGGATTGGTGAGGAACTCCTCCCAAAACGATACCGGCGGTTTATTGCCCTTGGTGACAAGCGGGGAATCGGCTTCTTTGCCAACGGTGATTGTTGGCATCTGTGAAGTTGCCGAGCTTTGCGGAAGAGCCACAGGGTCATTGCCATCCGTCTGCTGCGCAGCAAGTGGCAATGCCAACAGGCAGATCCAAAGGGCAATCCGAAAGCAGTGCATACAATTAGCCATGAGGCCTCAGAGGCTCGATCAAGACCGGGCTGGAAAACGGACACAAATAACAAACAAGCAGTGTAAATCCATTGAAAAATAGCCACAAGTCCAACCGTGCAAGTGTCGATGGCGCCGGGCAAAAACGGTCGATCCGGCATTATCGTGGCTGGCGATTCATACCTCTGGTTCTTTTCGTGCTCGTTCTCAGTGAAACGGTACTCGTACTCGAAGAGAAGTATTGGGATTTCGTTAACAAAAGGGCCAAATCCTGGGGTTACAGCTTCCTTCAAAAATACCTGAAGGACCGCAAAAACTACCCCCGTGCCCCCCTCGAACAGCCTCTCGTCGGTGCCTTTAGCCCCCGTTTCTGCTCGAAATGGGGGCTCTAGCCCTGAGTTTTAAAGGAAAAAGGCAGACCTCGCGGTCTGCCTTGTGAAATCCAGTCGGTATTCTCGCTACTGGAAAAAACCGTTTACGACTCGCCGTATTCCCGAGTCGTGATGATGCCTGGCTGGGGAACCGGGTAAATGCCTTGGGCGTTGGCCCGAACCGGAGCAGGGCTCTCGAAGGTCATCTGCTCAAGCCCAGGTGCAAATTCATGCTGGCAATTGAGCATTTCATCATAAGTAATCTTTACTCCGGTATGGGCGGCCATACGCCCCATGCTCGTTACGACGCTGGCTTTGACCCCACGCTCGACCTCGTTGTAAGGCATATCTTTGCGGATCGCATTGATCAAATCGTTCCATTCGAGTTGGTAGGGATTCGGCTCGGACTTGGGCCCCTCCCAAGCGATATTGTCGCGGGTCATCTTTTGACCCTTGTAGATCTTGCACTTGGCTGGCGAGTGTCCAGAGGCCGAGATCACGGCACTTCCCTTCGAGCCATGTGCGTAACTTGCAAACTCATTGTGGCATCCAGGAATCGTTCGGCCGTTGACGAACATCTTGGTGCCATCGCCAAAGGTGTACTCGATCGAATAGGAATCAAAGTTTTGATCAACGCAGTCGTTTCGATAGTGCCGACCACCCGAGGCGATGGCTTCGACCGGCCAATCCTCTTTCATCCAGCAGCACTCGTCGATGTTGTGGATCAAGAAGTCGCTTACAGCCCCTCCACTTGCCCACAAAAAGCCGTGGAAACGGCTGATCTGATAGAGCAATTCACTCTTCATGTCATCGGGCTTCTTGGTGGCTGCAGCCGATCCGGTCGGGCCTGCCATCCGATAAGCTCGGAGCATCAGCAGATCACCGATTTCGCCATTTCGGATCCTGTCGAGCAACTCTTGACGCACTACGCAGTGACGACACATGAGCCCCACACCGACCTTGAGGTTCCTCTCGACGGAGAGTTTACCCAGTTCCAACATCTTCTTGCTGCCAGGCCCATCGACGGTCACCGGCTTTTCCATGAATACATTGAGACCCTTTTCGATGGCATACTTGAACATCACCCAACGGAACGCAGGAGGGGTCGTTAAGATCGCAACGTCACCCGGACGCAGTGTGTCCATGGCTTGTTTGTATCCATCGAAACTGACGAACTGCCGCTCCTTAGGTACATCGACCTTTTTGGGGTGGTTCTCTTTGAGCCGTGAGTAGCTGCTCGAAAGTCGGTTTTCAAAAACGTCGGCCATCGCTACGAGTTCGATCTCACCGTTGTCGACTTGCAATGCGTTTTCTGCGGCACCGGTTCCGCGACCGCCGCAACCGATCAACGCCACTCGGATCTTGCTGTCTTGGGCAGCATGGACACTCCGCGAAAGGGTCGAGGTCAAACCTGCTGCTGCGGCCAAACTCGTGCCGGTCTTGATAAAGTCTCTGCGGGATGCCGAGCCAGACGCGGGGGTAGTTTCAAGGTTCATGGAATTGCTCCGAAATGGAAAGGAAAACTTAAGTAATTCTATCGCTCTAAGGGTACTGGCCGTTCCTTTTGGATCGGTTCAGAGTACTCCCAGAAGGTGTTTTTTTCTTCTTCGCTCGGTTCGCTCAGTGGACGAACGATACGAAATCCGACATGCAAAGCGTCGGTCAAATACCAGATGCTCACGGGCGATTGAGGGTCTTGGGCAATCCAGTCCTCGGTCGATCCTTCTCGGGCACCGCTGCGCAGTGCTGCCGCGTCTTGGTTCCAACCCCCACCGCGTACAACCCGTGGGTAGAGCGTCTTGGGGACTAGCAAAGGATTTTCGTTTCGCAGATCCTTCGAGTAACCTTCGGCAGTATGCTGATCCAAAACCCACTCAGCCACGTTGCCATGCATATCATGAAGCCCCCATGGGTTGGGCTTCTTGAGCCCAACCTTGTGGTAGCCTTCGCCGGCATTGTCAACAAACCAAGCGTAGTTCTCCAACTGGGACACATCCGATCCGAACGAATAAGCGTCCGTGGTTCCAGCACGGCAAGCGTACTCCCATTCGGCCTCGGTCGGTAAGCGATAGTAGCGTCCCGTCTTGCGAGAGAGCCACTTGCAAAATGTCCTGGCCGCATGCTGAGTCATGCAAATGGCCGGATAACCATGCTTGCCCATCCCAAAGGTCATATCGGTGTAAGGCTTCGTCGGCTGGCTCTTTTGGAATTCGTCGGCAATCTCATCCCGCCGGGTCGCCTTGACCTTGTTGACCTCTCGATAGAAGACATCCAAATCGGACATCCAAACATCGTAAGCGTCCCAAGTGATCTCGCATTTAGCCATCCAAAACGGGCTGAGCTTGACCTCGTGCACCGGACCTTCGTCACCCTTGCGGCTCTCCTCGGTGTCGGGGCTTCCCATACGGAAAGTCCCACCTGGGATCGGAATCATCTCGATTTTTGCTGGCGAGTGCTCGATGAGTTCCGTGTACTTTTGCATCTGCTCTTGGGTCTTGGCGACCGACTCTGGAATCACCAGTGTCGCATCCTCGGCAGAGGCTTTGGTGTCTTGCCCCAAAGCCATCTTCGCACCGCTAGTCACACAAAAGCCAGCTAAGCCAACAGCCGACAAAACAAAGCCAAGCGATCTGCTATTCAAGTCGAAACCTTTCTTAACAACAAGACTCAGAGGGTCGAACCTTGGGCGGATTAATTGCCCATTGGGACGACTTCGATATGGCGAAATTTCACAGGATCGGAGTGACCTGCAAAGCCGATGTGGCCGCTGGCTCGATCCTTGCCCGGATGCGGCGTGTTGCTCATGTATTCGTTGATGGTGGACAAGTCGGTATCGAGGATCCGCGTTCCGTTGAGCTCCACTTGAATCTTCGAACCTGTCACGGTGATCACTTCATGGTTCCATTGGCCTGTCGGACGCAGATACCCACGCTTGGCCGCCGCCATGCCATAGGCACTGCCGTGGGCTTGCCGTGGATCAATCGTCTTGTAATTCGGGTGGCCGTCATCGAGCACTTGCAGTTCGGTCATGCCCACATAAGCCGCATCGCCATGGCGAAGATCTTTAGGGAGTTGCTCGATTTCTTCGACGCTCGGATAGCGGATGGCAATCCCATTGTTGCCTGCCGGTGGTAGTTGGAAATCGAATCGGAAGACAAAGTCGCCGTAGCTCTTTTCTGTATAAAGAACGCCACCTTTGCCTTGCATGCACTGGATCGCACCTTCGGACACGGTGTAGTTTCCAGTGGCTCCCTTCCAACCGGCCAAGTCGTTGCCGTTAAACAAGACATTGAACTTCGAGGAACTCTTGCCGATCTCGTCGGCTTCCGCTTTGCTCAAGATTTCATTGGACTCTACATCGCTAAACTCTTTGAGCTTGATGTTGCGGAAACGGATCTCAGCACCGTGGGTCTGGAGTTGGATCGGACCACGTTTGATCAGCGGTTGGCCAGGAGCAAAGTAATCGTGCAATCGCGCATTGACCACGACGGCTTTGTCGTTGAGCCACACCCAGCATCGCTCTCCAACGAGTCGCATCTTCATGGTGTTCCACTGACCCACAGGATTATCGGCTCGCACCAATGGATCCTTCCCAGACCATCCGGCAGGGTTGTTCCAAAGACCACCGCTCCCTTTTTCGTTGCCATTCTTGCGGTTGTTCTCCGCATCTGGGTCCCAGATTTGGACTTGTGGGATACCACGCAGGTAAATCCCTGAATCGCAGTCCTTAACGATTTTGAAATCCACAGTCAGGTCAAAATCGCCAAATTCCGCGTTCGTCGTCAGATAAGCACCCTTGCCGTCGTTGACGATTTCATTCCCGTCGACCTTCCAGTGATCGGCGATCTCCTGATTCCATTTGGCCTTTTCGGCATCGGGAGTTGTTTCCCATTTGCGAGGATCGACCGTCGTGCGACCATGCCAGCCCGAGAAGTCTTTGCCATTGAACAGATCGACCGGATCGCCGGCTTTTGTTGGGCAAGTCCCTGAAAAAACAAGCGAAACAGACGCGATGGCTCGGAATGCCAAGCCAGACCAAGGGGTATTCCAAACGAAGCGGAGAGATTGGAGCATAGCGATTCGCAAAGAGTTGGTTAGAACGAAAAACGGGGAAATAAAGGAGGGGCGATGCATGCGGCATCGGAGATGATTTTAGCAAGAAATTTGATCATCGTCGAATTTGTAACAGGATTTTGAGGGTTGAATTTGAGCTTTAGAAACGAGATAACTAGCCCCCAATCCAATCGACGGTTTCCCAAGATCTACACTGAAACAACGAATTTCATCGAGCGATAAGCTTGAGGAATAAACCATCGGCGAGAAATTCCCGCAATTTCAAAAAAACGAATTTCAAAAATCGAATTTCAAAGAAACGTAGAGATACCTCTAACCCATGGCAAGCATTTCGGCTGAGACTCTCGCGATCGATGTCCAGCATCTCTCGAAAACGTATCGCGAAGGCTTACTCTTTCCTCGCGTCCATCCAGCGTTAAAGGACGTCTCCTTGCAAGTCAAAGCAGGAGAGGTCTTTGGGCTCCTAGGCCCCAACGGTGCGGGAAAGACCACCCTGATCAAAGTTCTCTTGGGGATCTTGCACCCAACGAATGGTCTTGCACAAGTCCTCAAGGAACCTGCCGGTAGCAAAGCCGCACGACGCAAGATCGGATACTTGCCCGAAAACCTCGTCTTCCCAAGGCACCATACGGGGCGAAGCGCCCTGTACTTTTATGGGCGACTGAGCGAAATGAGCGACTCTCAAATCGCCGCTCGCGAGAATGAACTCTTCGATCTCGTGAGCCTCCAGGGTCGCCAGAACGAAGCCGTGCGTCGATACTCCAAAGGCATGCGCCAACGACTCGGGCTTGCCCAAGCCATGCTTCACGATCCTGACTTGCTGATCCTCGATGAACCGACCGACGGTCTGGATCCCATGGGCCGATCTCAAATCCGCGATGTGCTCGATAAACTCAAGCAACGGGGTAAAACGGTCTTCCTCAATAGCCACATCCTTCAGGAAGTCGAACTCATTTGCGACCGCGTCGCGATCATGGCCCTAGGCCAACTCCGCGGTATCGGAACAATCGATGAGCTTATTCGCAGCCACACCAACGATCAATCCGGAAGCGTCAAACTCGAAGTCCTTGCGATCCCGTCGCAGATTCGCCAGATCGAATCTCTGCCGGCAAATACCATGATCGAATCGATCGACCTTGGCCGACTCGGCCAAGACGGCCTCAGCCGAATCGCAGTCGACAACATCGATCAAGCGGGGGTGGATTCCTTGGTCGACCAGCTAAGATCTGCCCAAATCAGCATCTTGCGCATCGAACGAGCTCGACCGAGCCTCGAACAAGTCTTTATGAATATCGTCGGAGCAGCCAAGCCGTGAAGCCATACATTGCCGTTCTGTACGATAGTTTGATCGAATCGATCCGCTCGAGGGTTCTATGGATCCTCATGGCCGGCTGGCTACTGATCCTTGCCGCTCTATTCCCTCTATCGATTTCCGAAGAGGAAACCTACCGAGTGAGCTCCTCGGACTTGAACAATGCCAGAGGAATGCTCGATCAGCTTGCTCAAGCCTCCGCAGGGCGAGGAACACGAGCCCATCAAGCCGTCTATGCAAAACTCGATGAGTCCATGCAAGCAACCTTGCAAGAACGCTTGCGAACCCAAAAAAGGATCCCGATCGGTCAACTGGTCTCTTCGCTCAACGAAGTTCTCGATAAAGAGGATCTCTACACCAAGGAGGCTTGGCCCACGGCCCAGAGGCGAGAGGAACTCAAGGAACTCATCGAGGATAAATCGAAACGACCCGACGAGTTGCAAAAACTCAACCGCAGGCTCATCGATCTAGCCTTCCCAGGCTCGATCCGATCAGCCACCGGACAAGCGACTTGGGTGACCTATGCCGGAATGAAATTCATGGACCCTTTGCCGTTTACCCTCCGGCAGATTCGACCGTTCATCGAGGCGACTCTCTTCCCGTTTATCATGTGGCTTGGACTCGGGCAAATCGCCATGATGGTAGCCATCGTGGTGACCGCCCCGATGATTCCGGACATGTTTCAGACCGGATCGCTCCATCTGCTCTTGAGCAAACCGCTCTCGAGAAGCCTGCTGTTTTTGAGCAAGTATCTTGGCGGTTGCATCTTTGTAGCGATGAACGTCGGAGTGTTCCTGGCTGGACTCTACATCTACGCAGGTGTTCAACTTGGCATCTGGAATCGCGGGATACTCTGGTGCATTCCCCTGTTTATTTTTTCATTCATGATCTTCTACAGCGTCTCTGCCCTGGTCGGACTGATCTGGAAAAACCCGATCATCTGCGTCGTGATCACCGCTTTGTTCTGGGGGATCTGCTTTACGATCGGAGTGGTTCGAGGATTCGCCGAAGGTTTTCTCAAAGGTCCTCCGACGATTCAATCGATCGTGGCTGTAGGAGACGTTCCGATCACAGCCAACCAACAAGGCCGATTGCTATTTTGGAACGACAGCTTAAACACTTGGCAGGTGGGCTTCGGGGAAGTCAATGGGCAACGCGTTCTCGGGCCGATCATCGATACCAAAGAAGGCTTGCTGTACATGGGACGATCTAGATTCGTTCCCTTCGGACTCGGTGGAAACGACACTGCAAGGCTCGATGTGGTTCGACTGCCAGAACTTGCTAGCGATCAAGACAAAGTCGCCCAACAAGAGGATCCGGCGGGTAAGAAAAAGAATCGCAAACTCTGGGACGACTCGAGACTCGATACGGCTCCAGAACTCCCCGCAGGAACGACCGATTTGATCCCTTGGAAAGACACCTTCTTGTCGCTGACCCCAGATGGCCTGTTCTGGTTTGATCGCGAATCGGCCAGCAAAGCAGAACAACAAAAGATATCCGTTTTGGGGTTTGATTTAAAACTACCGCAAGCCAACGAAGCTCACAAGAAACTGACCGATGCCGATTGGGACTATCGTCGACCGATCGCAGCCAACGCCATTCCTGGTACCGAATCGATCGCTCTGGTGTCCAAAGGCAAATTGGTTCGATTCGATTTGGATGGTAAGAAGTTCAAAACCAATGGCAGCGTCGAACTGGACATCCCAGTAGAGACTGTCGTGAGTCTTGTCGTATGCGGCAATACAGCGATCGTTTGCCCCGACTCGATGACTCCCAAACTTGTAAATCTCAATGAAATGAAAGTCATTGGAACGCTTGATGCCATCGGCGACAAGACTATCAAGCGTACTGCCAATGCCCCTGACGGGCGAGTTGCCATTCTCGATACTCAAGGGAAACTATGGGTCATCAGTAACCCTAGCGATGCACCTGCGGCCTTCAAACCCATTGCCCCAAATCTAGTCGGCCAAGGCAATGTCTCCTCCATGGCTTTCGACCAAACAGGTCGCTTGTGGGTAGCCCACCATGTCAAGCAACTCGATGTGTGGGACAAGGACTTGAGCAGCTCGGACAAGTCGTTTAGACCGGCAAGAACCACGGCCGAATTCCTCTACGATTACATCATCAACCCGTTCTACATGGTAAACCCCAAGCCTTCGGCGATCCAAGAGACGATCCAATACGTTTTGAAGAATCCTCAAAACAAAATCAGCGCTGTCGACCGTGCCGATTTGGATATCCCCCAAGTCGTCGCCGATCCCTGGCAGCCGATCTGGAGCAACGGGATTTTTATCGCCGTGATGCTCGCGGCAAGTTGCTGGCTCCTTTATCGCCAGGACTTGTAGGCAAGAGCCATTGAGCTGAGAATGCATTCTGTGTTATTGATGGCCTTTTCGACCAGACCTTGTGCAAATCAACCCCTGTTGAGTCGCCCCAAGCGACGTTTTCAATCATGAGCAAATTCAGCATCATTCCCGACGGTAAAGACCTCCAATCCTTGGGCCGAGACTTGAAATTCTACCCGGTGGAAAACGATTCACCCAAAACACTTTCCAGCGAGCAGATCGCTCATTACAACACCCAAGGCTACATCGCTCCCTTGGATGTGTTTTCGAAAGACCAGATCGAATCGATCCGCAAGTATTTCGACGAGCTCCTCGAGAAGGTCGTCGCAGAAGGGGGCAACAGCTACTCGATTTCTTCAGCGCATCTGAAGTACGGGCCGGTTTACGATATCCTCACCGAGCCTAGGATCGTCGCTTACGTCTCTGATCTGTTGGGCCAAGACGTGATCGCCTGGGGCTCCCACTTTTTCTGCAAGATGCCTCACGATGGCAAGACCGTTGCTTGGCACCAAGACGCCAGCTATTGGCCTCTTTCACCTTCGAAAGCTGCCACCGTTTGGCTAGCGGTCGACGATGCCGATCAAGAAAACGCTTGCATGAAATTTGTCGCAGGATCGCATCACTTCGGACACATGACGTATCGCGAAAGCGATAGTGCCGAGCACAATGTGCTCAACCAGTCGATCGACAACGCCGAGCAGTATGGCCAAGTCGTCTACGATGTGCTCAAGGCCGGTCAGGTATCGATTCACAGCGATTTGCTACTGCACGGATCGGAGGCCAATCTTTCCCCAAGACGCCGATGCGGACTGACCTTGAGGTATTGTTCGGCGAGCGTTCGGGCAGGCATGCAGTGGAACGAAAAAGGAATCCACGTTCGAGGCAGCGATTCGACTGGCCACTGGTCGAACAATCCGCGGCCAGAAAGAGTTTTTTAAAGCAAAGCCGAATCGCAAGCACCCAAGCATCGGACCGAATCGCACTTGCGGCGGCGATGAAGGTTCAGTCCGTGAGCGGCGATTAGAAGGACACCACCTAAGGGGGTCATCCACGGTTGAATCGATCCAATGCCGGCCAACTGCACGCTAGCCGCATCGGTTTGTCCATGCTCATGTTCGTGCCCATGCCCATGCCCATGCTCGTGCTCGTGCTCGTGCTCGTGCTCGTGCTCGTGCTCGTGCTCGTGCTCGTGGGAATTCGCGATGGTCGTATCCTTCGCACAGCAAACACCGCTGCAATCTTCCGAGGAAACACCAGCGGTCTGACTGTGCTCAGAGCAGCATTCATCGGGCAGAAAGAAAGCTGCGCTGAGGATCAGTCCGAGCCCTAGACTCGATAGCGACAGGATTCGGTAATCGCGAAATTTCAAAAATGCCGGCCAGATTGCCATCGCTACGATACCGCAACAGACGCCCGCAGCGACTTTGTGGAACCAAGGGCTAGCCATCCACTCGGTAAACTTCAAAGCAGGCAGGGTCGCAAGAAGAATCGGAGTAGCCGCGCAGTGGATAGCGCAGGCGACGGAAGCGAAAATTCCTAATCGATCCTTCCAAGATCCCATCGAGCTTGTTCCAATTCGTCCTAGTTGCAGTTCTTGTGAGTCGTGTGCATTCATCGTCCTGGTATTCTAAACAAAAGAATTCTATTTGCAATCCGATTGCGGAAACATAATTTTGAAAATGATGGCGGCGTTAAATTCGGATTTTCCAGAACCCTTGGCTCCAGATCGCTTGGCCAGGAATCTAGAGGTTGTGCGTCAGCAGATGGCCGACGCTTGCAAAAAGGCAGGTAAAACCCCGGGTGATGTGACCTTGGTGGCTGTCACCAAGACCGTCAGCGCCCTGACTTGTAACGATCTGGTGAGCCTTGGTTGTCTAGATCTTGCCGAAAATCGTCCGCAAGTCCTTTGGGAGAAATCGGACTTGGTGGATCCGAAGGTCCGTTGGCACTTTATTGGCCATTTGCAGAGGAACAAATCGCCTCGCACCGTGCCGCTTCTCCACACGATGCACGCACTGGATTCGCTTCGGCTCGCCGAGCAGTTGGCCAAAGACTCCCAGCCCCAGAAGAATCCATCGGGCAAAAAACTCCGGGTGCTTCTTGAACTCAACGTCACGCAGGATCAAAGCAAGACGGGTCTACGCCCCCAGCAGGCCCAAGAGGTTCTCGAAAAATATGTTTCCACGCCGTTATGGCAGGAGCGATTGGATCTATGTGGTCTGATGGGAATGAGTAGCTTGCAAGGGGACAGCGATCTGACGCACCGCGAGTTCGAGTCGATACGATTGCTCAGAGACCTCTGGCAAGACACCTACAAAATTCCGCTACCTGAGCTTTCGATGGGCATGAGCGACGATTTTCAAATTGCGATCCAAGAGGGTTCAACCATGGTTCGCATCGGATCGCTTTTGTATCGCTAGCGTTGAGCAACTCAACGCCGTCAAAACGCCGCCGTCAACAATGTCAACGATGTCAATTCCGTCCGCTGTCAATGCCGTCAACCTTGTCAACACCGTCAATGCCGTCAAAAGTGCTACCGCCGCCAGGCGGCGTTGTCATAGCGCCTCATCAAATTACGATTGCTCTGATTCCCGCCGGTGATTTCGGAGAAATCACCGACACTCCGCCTACGGCGAGATTGAGGCAACGTCAACAACACCGCTGTCAACGAGTTCAATGCGAACTTTGGAAACGAGCGATTCGTTTGAGCCGATCGGAGACTTGGTGGTGAGCCAATGGGTTATTGGGTGCGAGCTCAAAAGCACGCTTGGAGGCTTCGTAGGATTCCTTGAGCGATTCCAATGCACCGATATCGTCGTCTCTGCGCAAAGCATTCTTCCAAGCTTGCAATAAGCCTTCGCTGCGAGCCAAATAGAGGTTTGGATGATCGGGAAATCGCTTCATCAAAGCATCGCATGCCGCAAGGTATCCGCGTTGGAGCCTCTGTGCTTGATCCACTTGATCCGTCAGTCGATGGTGAGTGCTGATCGATGCGATAAATCGGAAGAGGTCTTCTTGAAAAAGCGCAGGAACCATCGCATCGCTGCCTGTGCTTGCAGCTACTTGATGGCACAACCGATCGATCAGCAATTCGAAATTTTTTGGGTCCAAGTGGCTGCTTTCGAAAATGGGTCGCCCAAGCTCAGTAGCGATCAGTTCGCGAAGCAAATTCAAGGAATCTTCAGCAAAAAACCAGTGCTCTTGCGATTGATCATCCAGCGCCAGATGCTTTAGAACCTCCAAGTCATCAATTTTTCGATCTGTTTTACTCGCCTCGATCAGCATCAATCGAACGCTCAGGTCGGGGACATCGAGCCGTGCGTCTTTGGCCGCATAGCCTCGCAAGGTTTCCCCGCAGGAGGCTTCGATGCGCTCAACGCAAGACAAACTGCCGGGCTGAGCACCCCAGCGAGCGAGCCTTCGGGAGATTCGCAGTTCATCCAAAACACGCGTCGACCAATAGACTTGCTGAACCGGATCGACAAGGTGCTGCACCAAATTGCAAACCTCTTGGAGCGAAGTCATTCGGCTCTCCAAATATTGATCGTATTTTGGGATGTCGTCGATGTGGTACCGCAGCATGCCCGCCGCATAATGGGATGTGATCAGTTCATTGAGAACCCTCAGGTCTTGAGGGTTCATCGAGCGCAATGAGCCTAAGAGCCTCGTCGAGTTACTCAGAAGCTCTCGGGCAAGCGGCATATGTTGTGCGTTGATTTTGCTAGCGATGCGTTCGGCTGCTGCACGTTGCAAAACCGCATAACGAATGGCTTGTTCAGGTTGCTGTTCCAAAAGCCCAGAGTCGAGGCAATCGCTCGTCCAGTAATCGCTCGCACTGGCAATATGCTTGGCCGTCGCACCGGTCAAGGCTTCTGGGGGGGTGTCCAGTTGCGAAATCCACTCACCCAAATCCTTGCTGGCCGCAGATTCCGACGCAATCCCATCAGCCTCCGAAACCCGATTGGAGGTCGCAAAAGTATTCCACTTTGTAGAAGCGACTAGCGACGCCAAGACGATCGCGACCAAACCTACAAGCCGTTTGGCCCATCTGGACTTTTCATTCGAGCCCTTGCGGTCGTACTTAGCGATCCAGGCATCGATTGCCTCGAGGAGTTCCTGGGCACTTGCGTAACGTCTTTTCGGATCGATTTGACAGCAGCGATTGCAGAGCGACTCGAGGGTGGCTTTTTGAGGACCGTTTGCGGATGTTCTAAGCAATTGCTGGAAGATCCTGCCGAGGGCGAATAGATCGGCTTGAGGAGTCAAAATATGCCGGATTCCAAGAGATTGTTCGGGTGCCATGTACTCGAAGGTTCCAAGTCCATGCATTTCATTCTGGCTAGCGGAATCCTCCGAGTGCTTGTAGATCGGATCTGCGGTTCTTAGCGAAATTCCAAAATCGGAGATCTTGGCAACCCATTGCTCTGGAGGATCCTGCACATTGCCATCGATCAAAATGTTCGATGGTTTCAGATCCAGGTGCAGAAACCCCATCGCATGGATTTTGGAAAGCCCCCGGGCAACCTGACTGACAATCCAAGCGATCTGCCTGGGTGTCCAGTTTCGTGTAAGCACACTCTGAAGCGTTCCACCAGGGACGTACTCAAAGACCAGGATGAACGAGTGCTGGTTCTCTTGGACGCTGTAGAGCCGGACCAAGTGTAGATGATCCATCCGAGCGGCCACGAGTATCTCGTTTCGCCAAGCTTGTAAATCCAACTCCGAAGTGCTTGATGGTTTGGGAATCAGCTTTAATGCCACTTGCCGTTGCGTCGAGAGCTCATGAGCAAGGTACACACGGGCGTGTCCACCTTGCCCTAAGAGCTTGAGTATCCGATAGCCCGGTATGGGTTCGGGCAGGTGTTCTTGGAGGGATTTTTTTTGCCGATCCAGTTTTCGCTCCAAGCGTTCTTGGCATAAGCCACACGATTCGATGTGTTGCTCGATGGTGCTTAGCGCTTCGGTCTGTGATTCATCGCATTGACAATTTTCAAAACGATCGAGCCATGCATCAGAGGGGCACTCGCTTTGCTCGATCATCCGACTGCCTCTTGCTTGAGCATTTTGTTGACACGCGAGACGGCAGCAAAGACCGAGGCGTATCGCATCGTATGTTGGCGAGCCACATCCCCGATCGATTGGTTCTCGATCGTTACTTGGTAGTAGAGTTCCCATGTTCTGCTAGATACACGAGCCTGGACACGTTGCTGGATCTCCAGTAGTCGTCCGATCGACACGCCCGTGGGATCCTCGACCGAGGCTTTGCGAGTTTTGCTGGTGCTTGCCAAACCGCCGGTGGTCAACCGGTGATCACGGGGATCGGGAACGATCGGCTCGGAGGATTCGTCGGCCAACTGGCTCAGGTGGTTTCGATACCGACGTTGATGTTTGATGTAGTCCATGAGTCGACTGCGATGGAGGCACTTGAGCCACGCCCTAAAGGAGCGTTTAGAGTCGTAGGAGAATTCAGGGAGTCGAGTGACAAGTTCGGCCCAGATCCGCTGGGAGACTTCATCGGCATCGATACGATTCCCAAGCTGGGCTTTTGTCCAGCGAACGAGCATCGGCTGATAGCGATCGAAGAGTTCTGTCCAAGCTGCTTGATCGTCGATCCGCTTAACGCGTCGAATCAAAGTTCCGCTGGTTCTCGGTTCGGTAGCGTTCATGATGCGGAGCTTCAAATCGAGTTTCACACGTTGGCAATACCCGTGTAGATATGCGTCGTACTTTGGACAGGATAAGGTTTCCGAGAGGCAACTGCAACTTTTTTATCAATGAAGTTGTCGGGTCACAAAATCAGGACACTTCGGATCGGTATTGTCGAAAGGCTGCGGGAAGAAAATCGATTAGATCTGTCGGGAGTGTGCTAGGGGTTCCTAATTGAGCATGCGCCAGATCGCCGGCAAGCCCGTGTAGGTAGACTGACAAGACGGAGGCTTCAAAGGGTTCGAGCCCTTGGCAGAGCATCGCCACGATCATTCCTGTAAGAACATCCCCGCTGCCGCCGACGGCAAGGCTGGGGTTTCCGGTGGTGTTGCGGTATTGGCGTTGTCCGTCGGTGACCAACGTTTGATGACCCTTGAGGACGATTACCATGCGAGTTTTGAGAGCCAGTTCGATCGCAGATTTTTGTTGATCTTGGGGTTGGTTTGTAGGGATCTTCGAGAGCCTTGCCCATTCTCCTGGATGCGGGGTCAGGACGCGGGCACCTTGGATCGCGTCCCATTGGGGTTGGGTTTCGGAGATGGCGTTGAGGGCATCGGCATCAACGACCGCCGAACCTGGCCATTTTTGAAATACATCGACGATCATTCGGTCTTGGCTTGATTCACGCCCCAAGCCTGGACCGATGCCAAGTACAGTACCTGGAGCGTATTTCTTCAAAATCTGCTTGGACGCCGACTCAGCAAGATATCCCTGGCTTACCTCATCGAGAGCCATAGTCATTGCGCAAGGAGTCGTTGACTGGACGATTTGTCGGGTATGCGATCGAGCGGCCACGGTCGTCAGTCCGGCACCGGATCGCAAGGCGGCTAGGGTGGCAAGAGTGATCGCACCGGACATCCCTGGTCCGCCACCGACAAGCAGTGCGTGACCAAAATCTCCTTTATGGGAGTGCAAGTCCCTGATGGGGAGTTTTGGTAGGAAAGAGCGACTTGATTCGGTCATGGATTTTCGGTGGGGTTATGTGGATTACGTCTGGGTTGGAATTATCTTAGTCAGCAGGAGTGAATTTCTAAACCGCTGATGAACACTGATGAACGCTGATGCAGTGCCCGACCTGACCGCTTGGCCCCCTTTCGCCACCAGGGCTTTGGCCGGGGGAGAAAGGGCGGGGGGATAGAGGGGGACCGCGCGTAGGGCTGTTTGGCTGTTTTTTAGAACATCTAACAAACACTAAAATTCGCTAATAATGAACAACACAACCGCTGGTGAACGCTTATGAACGCTAATAAAGCCCAAACCTGACCGCTGATAGACGCTGATGAACGCTGATACCGAACTCAAGCCAACCGCTTAAGGCTCTTTGGCTGTTGCCCTAACGCCTAACGCCCGTTTGGCCACCGGGGCTTTGGCTGGGGGAGAAGGTAGCCCTTGCGATCGGCGAACTCGACGCTAGCGGCGCACGTCGTAGGGGCATGAAATGCTACCGATATGCCGACCCGCTGGGCCTGAATACACGAGCAGCCATCAAGGGCGGCAATCAATCCCAGGTGGTACCCCATCGGTTTGTGGTGTCTTACTGCCGCTTCCTCGCCGTTGGCTGCGGGTTAAACGAAATACACTGCCTGAGCGGTTTTTCGGGCGCTGCATCAGCGTTCATCAGTGTCTATCAGCGGTCAGGAAGCAGGCTTTAGGCTGGAGGCGATAGGCTTTAGGGGAACAGCCAAACAGCCAGGCGCGGTTGAGGTGGACTAGCTCTCATGATGATGAGCGATCACACGGTGGAGTGTACTGACAATGCCCGACGCTCGCGCTCGTCGGCTAACAAAGCGAATGCTCAGCGGTTCTTCTTCGGACGCTGCATCAGCGGTTGGCTTGCCCCCGATACAAAAATGAAAAAGGGCCCGAAGAATGGATTCTTCGAGCCCCCCCACACGCTACTCAAGCTTCTGGCAGCTTGAGGAACATCACTTGCAATCTTCACATAGAACGCCTGGCCTACACGCCCAACGACCCGGTCTTTGGCTCAGGATTCGCCCCGTCGGATTTGTTTTGTTAGAATCATAGACAGTCGGCAACCCTCCCGCTTCATTTTTCCCAAAACCTATCCGTGGCAGCCAAAACAACCGGAAAATCCAAGTCCGAAGCGATCCCCCACGCTTTTGAATTCCTGGCAATCAAGGACCAAAGCGAACTTCCAGCTCTCGTGATCGCCCTAGGGCCAGACGATTTTCTACGCCGTGAATCGATCGAACACGCCCTGAAACTTGCCAACGTCGATCCGATGGGCATCGCCCGCTTCGAAGGCGAAGAGGCTCAGTGGCGGGACGTCAATGACGAACTTTCTACCCAAAGCCTCTTCGATGCCGGCGGACCCAAAGCTGCGTATATTCGCAAAGCCGATCCGTTCGTCTCTTCGCATCGCGATCCCATCGAACGATGGGTCGAGCAATCCACCCCAGGCTCGACCCTCCTGCTGGATATGCAAACCCTAGCGTCAAATACTCGACTCTACCGCCTGGCGCAAACCAAAGGCCTTTTGATCGCAACTGCCGAAAAGAAAGGGAAAGAACTCCAGTCTTGGATCTCCCACTGGGCTAGCTATAAACACAAAACCAATCTCACCGACAAACAAACGGCTCTGATCGCTGACCGCATCGGATATGTCTGCGGTCTGATCGACTGCGAACTAGCCAAACTCGCCCTATTCACCGATGCAAAGGGAAAAATTTCCGACGCCCGCATCGATGAACTCGTCGGTGGCTGGAGAACGCAAACCGTTTGGAAACTCACTGAGGCTGTCGCCGACGGACGGATCGCCGAAGCGATCGAGGGGGTTGATAAACTGATCATGTCAGGTCAATCGGCCATCGGTCTAGCCGCCCAAATGTCTTGGAGCATGCGACGCTATGGGGTCGCTGCAACTTGGCTCGATCAACAAAAACGAAATGGCAACGAAGGTGCTTCGATGAGCGATGCTCTTGGCCAAGCCGGATTCCGATACGATGTGTTCAAAGAGGAAACCAGGCTCAAAAGGATCGGTTGGAACAGGGCCAAAGAGATCCTCGGTTGGTTGGTCGAACTCGAAAAAGGACTCAAAGGTAGCCATAGCCAAGAAGACCGCGCACGGCTGGCCCTCGAGAGATTCATTTTTCGCTTCCGATAAGCCATCTTTGAGCCTCAATTGAATCAAACTTCAATTACAATCCCTCTGAGAAATCCATCGACGCTTGAAAAAGCGTTCGGTGTCCAGGGCCTGCATACTTAGGGTTTGCAATGAACAGAATCCGAAAACGACTTCCTGCGGTCTTTCATGCGATCAAGTGGCTGCTGTGCCTGACAATCTGCTGCCAGGTTTGCTCGGTGAGCAGGGCTCAAGAGTATTTTACTTTGAAAGTTCCCGGGACTCCGACCGAGTCATCCGCCCGGATCAGTGCCGAGGAATTGGTCGTCCGAGACAACTCCGGTCAAACAACTCTCTACTCTCGATTGCGCCGATACGATACTCCCGACGGCCAATTTGTCGGATACGGATCACGGCAAGCACAACGAGTGATCCTTTGGCCGACGGCCAACCAAGGCAATATGCGTATCGGCACACTCCGAAATGGGCAAATCGAATTTGCACCGAGCAAAATGGCTGTCTTTGCGCTCGATCCGACCACTGCAAGTCAGTTCCCTCAAGATGCCTGGAACCCCAATGACACAGCCCAGGGTGATGTCAGTAAAACAGTTCTGCTTTCAGCAGGCGATGAAGGCAATCGACTGTTCATGCGAGCCAATAGGCAAGGTCAACTGCAATTCATACCTAACGCTCCAAACGGTGCCCAAGTCGATGATGCCCAAGGAGCTTGGATGATCACCCCAGTTGGTGGTGATATGGTTCGTATACAGCAGTCGATCGGTAATCAATGGCTTGCACTCAGCGCCGAGGCTCAGCAACCGGGTAATTTTGGCAATGGTGTCCTGGCCCAGCGAGGCCAGCGATCCCAAGTTCGGTTGATGGGAATCAATAACTCGATCGCTCAGTGTTGGCGGTTGCAGCAGTTCAATGGCGGCTACTGCTTTGAAAGCGTCTTGGTACCTGGCTGTGGATTGACCTGCGTGCCTAACAATGGCCTTTGGTTGCAACCGATCCTCTATTCACCCTGGCAAATCTGGTGGCCACAACAACCCGCCTTTGCCCTGCCTCAACCAGGCTATCGCGTGGTCTCCGAGCAAGTGATCCCTAATGCATCACTACCTCCGGTATCGCTCCGGATCGCCAATACCCACAGCGACGGCCTACTGGTTCTCTTGGCCGATCGTCGCAATCCGGCTGCCGCAAAAAAACTCAGGATCCCACAAGGAGGTTCCCAGACGGTTCAGCTCGAGCGAGATAGCGGATCGACGATCGTTCAAACGGTCGAGTGGCGGGACGGGTTTGGCAATTGGGATCGACGAGAAATCCAAATCCCCGTGCCTCCGGTAGCACTCTACGATGTGAGTGTCTATGAGGAGTTCCTCCAGTCGATCGCTATCGATGCAACGGGCAAGAGCCCCAATGTGATCGAAGACATCAACTACCAGCCCCGCAGCGTTGGCTTCTTGCTGCTGCCACCTGGGGATCAGTTGCAAGACAATAGTGTCATCGACGTTTACCGAGCTGCCGCCGACTCGCAAAATCCCGGTGCCGTCCGCCGACTGGCCCCAAGCGACTACAACCGCAGTTCCTCTCAAGGTCCCCCGAAAGATCCTTTGAAAGACCTCCTCGAACAAATCCAAAGTAAGCGAGGCGCGTTTTGAGCGACTGGCTTTCGGGAGAAGAACCTCAAGAGCATCCGATTTACTCCGATGAACCCATCGGTCTGCCTAAACGCCGCAAGAGTCTGATCTCTTTTCGCCGCGATTGGCCCCTGATGCTCTTGCTAGGTATCCTATTGGCAGGTTGGATGCTCTACGCAGTGATCCTTCCTCCACTTGAGATTCGGCGAAAAATCGCAACATCGAGATGGAAGTTCAATCCAAGAGATCCAGAAATCTCTTTTGCGATTTGGTTTGTAAGAAGGACGGTCGAATACTGGTTTGTCTTCTGGTTCTTTTACCTGGGTGCAAGTATCGGCAGTTTTATCAACGTCGTTGCCAGCAGAACACCTCAGAAGAAGACCATCGTCTCGCGAGGTTCGCACTGTCCGTTTTGCGATAAACCCTTGAATATGATCGACAACTCGCCAGTCTTCGGATGGGTGCTCCTAAGGGGCCGATGCCGAGCCTGCCGACTGCCGATCTCGCCTCGCTACCTAATCATGGAAATCATTGTCGGTCTGATCTTTGTCGCAATCGGTGCGATCGAACTCATCGGCAACGGTTTCAATCTGCCTTACCGCGACTGGCGATTCGGTGCCGGGATCGTATTTACGGTGTTTTATCCCAAGTGGGATCTCATCGGAACCGTGGTCGTGCATCTGAGTTTCTTTGCCATCGCAGTGATGCTTATCGGAACTCAAATGCAACGCTTGAAATTTCCAAAGCTGCCACTGTTTTTCATTTTGGGGATCTACTTTTCAAGCTGTATCGCCAATACAACCCTTCTGAGAGTTCGTTGGACGGAACCCTGGGGGGGGCGATTCCTAAGCAATACTTCGCAATACAGCGAACGCGTCATCACCTCTGGTTTGGGGGCTTTGGCCGGAGTGGTTCTTGCATTCCTTACCAGCCAACTGCTGAGCCGCTACTACTTCCAAGCTTCCGATCCAGCAGAGCAAGATCACCAAGACCACCCAGAAAACGATGGATGGATTTGGCATTGGACGATTCTGCATCTGCTTGCAGGAGCCTTGTTCGGCTGGCAAGCCATCGTGCTTGTGAGTCTTGTAGGCAGTCTTTTGGCCATGCTTGTCTGCGGTTTTCTTTCGAGAAGGAAAAGTGATTGCGATCCGGTTTTCCCACAGCGGGTTATTGCAATGGCTATTTGGACCGGTACTCTATTTGTTCACGTCTGTGCATGGAGATGGATCGTATTGGCCTGGAATTGATATCCATCCTATTTGTCTTGTTTTCTCTCCAACGACCGGCATCCATGATCAGGCCGGCTATTTGAAAGGTTTCAATCGTTATGAATCAACTGCTTGCAAAACAAACTCGCAGTGCCACTTGGGCTCGGCGCGCCATGTTCTCCTTGGCATTTCTAAGCGGATCGTCCCTGGCCGATAAAGCGATGGCAGAGGTCAAGCTGCCTAATATCTTCGGCGACTCAATGGTTCTGCAACAAAAGCAAGAGAACAAGATTTGGGGTAAGGACAACCCAGGCCAAGTTGTCACAATCAGTGTCGGAGACAAAAAGGTAAGTGCTACGACCGATGCGGCAGGGAATTGGGAAGCCAAATTGCCTGCCATGGAGGTCGGAGGCCCTTTGACCATCACGGTTGCGGGAAGTTCTACCAAGACGCTCTCGGATGTGTTGGTCGGAGAGGTATGGGTTTGTTCGGGTCAATCGAACATGCAATGGTCGGTCGCCCAATCCAACGATCCAGACCTTGAACGACTCGCTGCAAACTTTCCTAAGATCCGCATGATCAACTTTCCACAGACAGGATCGCAAGAGCCCATCTGGAGTCACGATGACCGCAAATGGATGGTCTGCAACCCAGAGAACAATCCCAAGTTCTCTGCAGTAGGTTATTTTTTTGCAAGACAAATCCATCAGACCACCGGTGTTCCTATCGGCATGATCAACAACGCTTGGGGCGGATCGGCATGCGAAGCGTGGGTCAATCTCGATGTTCTCAAGGCCGACGGACACTTCAACAAAATGGTTGAAAACTGGTCTGCCAACGCTGACAAATTCAAAACCTTGAGCGACAAAAAAGAACGATCCAAGGAAGAAGAAGATCAATTCAAAAACCTCGGTAATCAGATGCGGGGAAATCAGCGTCCTGCGAATATTTACAACGGCGTGCTCAAATCCCATCTTGGCTACGGCATCAAAGGGGCAATCTGGTACCAAGGTGAATCCAATGCCGGACGGGCCTATCAGTACCGCGATCTGTTCCCGCTGATGATCCAGAACTGGCGTAAAGAGTGGGGGCAAGGCGACTTCCCGTTCTATTGGGTTCAGTTGGCAGACTTTAAAGCCGAACCCAAAGAACCAGGTGATAGCGATTGGGCTGAACTGCGTGAAGCTCAAACGATGACCATGGATAAACTGCCCCATACTGGCCAAGCGGTCATCATCGATATCGGTGAAGGCAAGGATATCCACCCGAAGAATAAAGTCGATGTCGGACGGCGATTGGCTCGCTGGGCATTGGCCAACGAATATGGTATCCCCGTCGAACACCAAAGCCCCAGGTACGCTTCGATGCAAGCCGACGGCGATGGAATCGTCCTGAGCTTCAATCAATTGCCAAGCGGATGGCGCCCCTTTGACGTCAACGAACCGATCGGCTTTACGATTGCAGGCGAAGACAAGAAGTTCTATGCGGCAACTGCTAAAATCGTCGATGGAGGTAAGATTCGTGTTTCGAGTCCGAGTGTAACCAAACCAGTCTCGGTGCGGTACGCATGGGCCGATAATCCTGTCTGCAATATGTTCAGCGCCGCAGGCCTGCCACTGACTCCCTTCCGTACCGACGACTGGCCAGGAGTCACTGCCGGTCGAGAGTAATCGCAGTCGGATAAGTCGGATCAGTCGGATCAGTCGGATCTGACTGATCCGTCCGAGAGCACTCGTTGTCTTCTCGATCGCAAGCTCGGGTCGCCCTGGGTCTCTTTGAGCTCTTCTCGGAGCTCACTGTCGGTCATTCTCAAGTTGCGCTCGTACCGCCACCAATTCCAGGAGTAATCGATTCCCGCTAAGACCAACCAGCCTAAACCCAAGTACCAACCGAGCCCAACCAGAAAGTCCCAAAGAGCCTTAAATCCAGCTTCCAGTGGCAACTCGCTCCAAGACACCCATTCGGTTAGACGACTGCTGGCACCCCATCCAATCACCCCAACAATCAATGCCAACTTGAGCAGCCCGCTCAGGACCGATACCCAAGCATCGGTATTGAGCCATGCGTCAAATCTCGGCTTAAGTCGTCCTGAGTCCCATGCCAAGCGATCCGGACGAAAACGAAAGCCCGCTTGAGCAAAATGCATAGCCATAGCGACGCAGAAAAGACCCGCAAAGAGCGGCACAATGGCCAATGCACCTTGGATCGCGCAACACCATAGTCCTTGGTGCCAATCCATGGCTGCTTCATGTCCCAGGCGAACCTGATCGAACCCTTGATCGAGCATTCCCGAGAGCACGCTAAAAGAGTAGGGTCCGGCCCATTGCAACATCCCTACGCCCGTAAGCCACGTAAGGGCAACGGCCCACTCTTGGCTCCGTGGGAAGACCCCTTCTTCGTTAGCGCGGCGCCGTCGAAGTACCGTCGCTGGATGTTTTTTGCTCTCGAGTGATTCAGCCATCTTTACCCACCGCCGGACCCCTTGAAGTCGATGAGTCTTTCGAGGAACTCCACTGTTGCGGTTCGAGTACCGTCCGCTGGGTCTTGTCCATCCAGATGGCTATCTCATGTTGAAACAGCCAACCCATGGAGCTTATGGATAAGAGCAATCCCCAAATCAAACCGACGACTTGCACCGGTCCGCCGATGGCATAGTTATCCCATGCTCTGAGGGCTCGCATGATCCAGGCTTTTGCAACACCCAATAGGATAATTACCGCGGCTGCTGGCAATGCGATTCGAACAGCAATCGATAAGGCTTGTCCAAAGTGCAAGGGAACTTGATAGAGCAACTCCTCTGCGTCGAATCCCGATCCCAGAGGAAACCGATCAAAGCTCTCGAAGACGATTTTCAGCGCCCATCGATGCCCACCGCAAAGGACGAACAAGATGCCAGCGATCCAAGCCAACGCACGTTGGACTTGGTTGGCAACGCCTGTTTCATCCGACGTGTCGTCGAGGCTTATTCCGGTTAGATCGGCAAGGGAGCTACCTATTGTCTGAAACGCCGATAAGAAAAGATGGATGCTCAGAGCTATGGCTGCCCCAAAAAGAAACTCGCTAGTCAAGATCCCCAATCCGACTCCGATCGTGCTTGGAATTTCGATCGGCAATTGTTGACCCATCAGAGGTGTGATGGATAGGCAGACCATCGAGAGCAGTAGGCCACGGAGCATCCACGACACAGCACCGAAGGAAAAAGGAGGCAAAGTAGCAAGGATTGGGCCCAGACGCATGGCCAGGCACACGTAGCACCACAAGACGCTCTCCAGTCCCAATACAGCCATCGCGTTCATGGTAGGCCATTACCCGAAACGACCGTAGGTATTTCCAAGATTCTTTCTTTGGAGTATCCAACGAGCCGATCGGCCATCCAAGGCAACAGCAGCATCAGGGCTAAGCCAAGCAAAATCAAACGCGGGATGATCGCTACGGTTGAGTCTTGGATCTGCATGGCTGTTTGCAACATCCCTAGGATCAATCCCACGAGCAATGCGATAAGCAGCAATGGACCTACAATCAGCAGTGCCTGAAAAAACGATCCTCGCACTAGATCCACAGCGTCTTGAATGACCATCTTTTCGAGTCTCTATAGCGTAGGGCCGACGGTTCCAAAGCTATCGAGCAGCATTTGCACGACAAGCCGCCAGCCATCAACCAAAACAAACAACAGCAACTTAAAGGGAATCGATATTGTCGCGGGCGATAATTGCGACAAACCCATCGAAGCGATGACCGCAGCGATCACCAAGTCCAAGACAAGGAAGGGTAAGTAAATCTGAAAGCCCATCAGGAAGGCGGTTTTCAACTCGCTGAGCATGTAAGCTGGCAGTAGAACAATCAGCGGTACACTTTCAAAATTCTCTGGTGGGGTCGTGTTCGGGGAATATCTGCTGTAGAACAAATGAACATCTTCGTAATTCCCAGCCATCGCAATTTGTCTGGCCATGAAACGATGCACCGGCGCGATGCCACGCTCCCAGGCCTGGTCGGCCCCCATCGTACTGTCTTGGGCGGTGTAAGGCACAATGGCATCGTCGTAGACTTGTTTCCAAACTGGGCTCATCACAAACAAGGTGATGAACAACGAGATGCCGCTTAAAACCTGAGTCGGAGGCAATTGCTGGTTGCCTAGTGCTTGCTTGAGAACACCCAAGACAATCACAACCCGAACGTAACAGGTTGTCATCAGAATCGCTGCCGGTGCAGCGCTGAGTAGAGTCAGCAGCAATAGTGTTTGGATCGACTGCGAGAGCCCTTTAGGGCCCACCCATTGCTCGACACCCTGAAGCCAACTTTCACCTTTCTTAGAATCATTCTTGCTCAGACGCTCGATCGTCTCAGGCAATACCGGTTGGGCTAATGGTCGAAAGACTTCCGGCTCTCTTTGCCCGGCAATTTGTCCTGATGCAGCCGGCTGCACTGAACTTGGTGCGGCTGCATTTCGCTGCCCGAGCGATCGACTGATGTGCGATTCGGATCCTCTCGCAGCGTTCGATGTTGGAACGGGATTCGATCCGGTCTGACCTGAGACTCTCGAAACATCGATTCCTGCGATGCAAAGAGCGCAAGACAAAACTGCATAGCGCAGCATGATCCTTCCAAGCCCCAGGTAGCCTAATTCCGATCGATCATGGTGCCGCTTGCTCGTCGCGTTCATCCCGCAGATGTACAGGATTATGAAGCAGCAACGCAAGACAACCTGAGAGGCCAATACCCGCCAAAGCGTATAAAACAGCGTGCAGAGGGATCAGGAAACGTCCACCAGCCTCGTACAAGAAAACGATTGTCAAACTGTCGGCCAGTAAGATGCTAGCTAAGAGGATCCCTTGGCGAGGGGAGAATCGCCAAATCCAAACCAGCCCGAGGATCGCGGAAGATTTCCAAAGGATATGATCCAATCGCCATGGCCCCCAATGCGATGCTAGCCGCATGGCAAAGAGCTTAGGAAGATCTTGCCAGTGCAAGGAGATCCAATTCCAAGTTTCGACGGTGGCTCGGTCTGCTAAGGCGACTTCACGTTCGATGGCAGTCCAGTTGTCCGAACCAGCAACACCATCGAGTTTTAACTGCATCGCGATTTCTGCATCGGCATGCCAGTTGCCCCAGTCTGACAGAGCCTCGTCGCTGTATCCCCCGCGAAGGCTTGCTGCTCCCTGGGATCCCAGGGGCATGAATCTGCCGGTAAGTGTGCAGTTGCGAATCCACCAAGGTGCCACGACAAGCAACACAGCAATCAGAAAGATACAGGGGATCGACCACCAACGAGCTTGAGTGGCTCGTGTTTTGTAACTTACCAGGGTTATCCCAAGAGCCATGATCGGCAACCAGAAAACAAAAACAGATCGAAACAGCATGACCAGTCCAAATGCGATCCCTGCTGTAAAGATCCAGTGCGATTGATGAGGGGTTTTTGCCCACTGCACCAAAGCACCTGCAATAGCGGTAACTCCAAGCAGAGCCCAAGGTTCGGTTAGGAAATCATGCAAATAAGTTCGGATGGTCCGATCCATGACCGCGATTCCTAGTGTCACTACGAAGCAAAGGGCTTGGATCAAAAAAACTCGTTGCGTTTGCTCTGCAGAAGGCGTTAAAAATCCCTCGATCCAATTTCTAGCAAGCCAGATAGATAGGGTACCTGCGAGGGTTAGAGCCAGCACCGAGAGCCAGCGGACAGCAGCAAAAGCGTTCGGTCCTCGCGGAATGATTCGATAGATTTGGCTGATGAGAAACGGGAGGGCAGGGGGGCGCGAAGTCGTCGGTCCTGGCCAATCGCGTCGGTGCAACTGAGTGTACTGTGCCGATGGATCGCAATCCAGATAAGGAGCTTGCCATTGTGGATCCTGCCAAGCGAACTCAAAGCCGGATCCTATCGATAGGCTGTAGGCAATCGACTCGTAATCAGGTCCATCCCCGTGCGGCAATGCAGGTGCATCGATACCGCCAAATCGAAGTAGCGAATAAGCGTTTACGGCAAACAGGACAAAGGCAGCTAGTGCCAGCGTTGTCCATTTGGATAGGAAAACCGATGGCCTAGGTTGCTCGGTAGTCACGGTCGGTTAGTAACGTCCACGAAGGCTGTTACCTCCAGCGACCCCGGGCACGATGGCTCCGGGGGTTCCACCCGGTAAGCCTGCACCTGGTAAGCCTGTAGCTGGAACCGTTGCACCCGATAAGGCTCCACCGGGCAGAGTCGCTCCTGCCGGGCCGATTGCAGCGGCACCGGGCAGCGTACCTGCTCCGCCAGCGACCGCAGTCGGGGTAAGTTGCGTTGAAGCCGCACCACGGTATTCGATCACCAAAATGGCGTCCTGTTTTTGGAAAGACAAATCGGGCAGGATTCGATTGATGCCAAACAAGCCGCTAGCGCCACCTGTTAGAAGTGTGTTTTGTTGATTGACAACCGGTGGAGCGATCACTCCGCATGAGAGGATCAGCATATGGTCTGTTGGCCATCGAAATCTTTCGGCCAAATCCCAGGATATCATTTGAGGAACTTCGACTTGATAAGCCCCACCAGAGCCGGGAACTTCAAGCGGTACGGGATTCATCTTCTCAACTTGATCCACATTGCATTTGAGCATCATGTCCATGGTGTTGCCATCGAGGCTCAGTAGAGGACTAAAGACCATTCGGTAACCCTCTTGGACTTCACCATAAGTCGGTGTCAATGGTGGCCAAGCCGACGTCGTATTGGGGCTGTATTCCCGCAAATAATTCCTCGGTTTCATCTGTTCGATGACTTGCGTTTGGCCTTGAACCATCCGCAAGTCGACCGATTGGACTTCGCGGACATCTTGGCGTTGGCGAAGCTGTGCCATGACGATGGCACCGTTTTCCTTGGGCATGAGCCAAGCCGAGACACCTGGGGAGCGAGCAGTGGCTGAGCGCATCAGCGGAAGGGCTTTGGATCTCCAGTTCGGGTTTCCGATGGTGATCAGACGCAGAGAGTAGACTTGGGGCTCATTGATTCCGTTGACGAAGCGTTCGTAGACTTGTGCGACTACTTTTTGCATCCCTGCGTTGTGGTAGACACGCAAGGTGGTGCGGTCGGCCGTGAGGATACCGATCGGCTCTTGGAACCAAAGATCGCTCCCCGTCTCGCGAATAATCCAGTCGATGACAGCTTGTTGCGGGCGATCGACATTTTTCAGGGCTTGAGTGTAGGGTTTCAGGTCGTACTCGACCCAGTACTGGCCAGCGTCGTTGGGGAGTTCGAGTCGTTGATGGACTTTCATTCCCAGATTGTTTTGAGGGGGTACGTTAGGAGTTTCGTTGGCTGTATTGACCCCTTCGATGCTTGGGACACGTGGAATCGGCTCGCTTGGCGGGTTGGCGGCAGTTGGTGGTAGAACCGGAGAGGTTCCGGGGAGGGGAACTCCGGGAATCGGTGGTAGGGGGTTTTGCGCTAGGCCGGGGGGCAAGCAAAGGGCCAGCAGTCCAAAGAGGGTTGCAATACCAACGAAGGCTTGTTTGGTTTTTCGCATGTGCAAACTCTGGATCAAGAGCATGGAAAGGCCTCCAAGAAAAAAGAGGCTTACTCAGCAGGATTAGCAAAATGGGAGTTTGGGGACAATAGAGAAAACGGGGTTTGGCTGAACCGCACTCGATGATTTCGGAGAAATCATCGACACTTTTCGTTTAACCCGCAGCCAACGGCGAGGAATTTGAATAATCGCCCTCGGTTGTATCGTTTGGGGTCTAATCGGAGGAGACGTGTCATTCCTTCCTAGCATTGGTTGGGCAATTGTGTACGAAGAGATTTTTTGATGAGTCTTTACTCCTTCGATTCGAGCCCAAACGGAGAACAGTAGTGGGCTGAGTTAAATTCCTCGCCGTTGGCTGCGGGTTAAACGAAACCCGCAGCGACTGCGTTTTTTGGTCTCTGCATTAGCGTTGATGAGCGCTTATCAGCGGTTGAAAAATCGGCGCATTGTTTAACCCGTGGCCAATATCCGAAGACGCTCGGAGCATGGCAGAACCGTTGAGGTTGTTGATTTGAATTTGAATGTGCTCTGGCGCACTCGATGATTTCGGAGAAATCATCGACAATTTTCGTTTAACCCGCAGCCAACGGCGAGGAGTTTTAATAGGCTCCCTAGGTTTTGTCGTTTGGGGTCCAATCGGAGGAGTCGGTGTCATTCTTTCCTAGCGTTGGTTAGGCAATTGTGTACGAAGAGATTTTTTGATGAGTCTTTACTCCTTCGATTCGAGCCCAAACGGAGAACAATAGTGGGCTGAGTTAAATTCCTCGCCGTTGGCTGCGGGTTAAACGAAATCCGCACCTTATGCGGTTTTTTTAGAGTTTTGCATTAGCGTTGATGAGCGCTTATCAGCGGTTGAAAAATCGGCGCATTGTTTAACCTGTAGCCAATATCCGAAGACGCTCGGAGCAAGGCAGATTTGTTGAGGTTGCCTGTTTGCATCGGGCCGCGCTATGGCGCACACGATGATTTCGGAGAAATCATCGACTCTGGCGAGGAATTTAATGAGGAGCAAATAATTCTCCAAGACTTTGAGATGCCTGCCAGTTATAATCCAAGCCAGTAATTCTCTTATAAGCAACCGGAATATTTGCTTGACGCGTGATATGGAACCAGAATCCCCTCTCAGTTCGACGCTCGCTACCTACGCTGGCATCATCCTCATGTGTATTCCAATTTCGGCCTGCGCTTTTGATCCGAGCATTCCAATTCCAGTTGCTGTGATCGTCGGAGCCGTCATCGGCACCCCCCTAGTCATTCTTGGAATTCGACTTGATCGAAACACCTCAAGCGTGGGACGCTCCTCGCAAGGTTTTTGGCCAACGCAGCCTGAAATATGGGGCATTCTCGGACTCTTCGTATTTGGCATATATTTTCTTATTCTCGTTATAATCGTGAATGCTGCGGTCCTTCTACTTCCTCCGGATGATGATTGGGGGAGCGTCGCCGTTCGTTTAGTATCCATCGTTCTGGCGGCGGTAGGATGGTATTTTTGGAAACGATTAGGAATCAACGGGATATTACCACTTTTTCGAGGCAAGATCGCCGACGAGACTCTCGACGCGCTCGCTTATGGCAAGTCAAAAAAGGAACCCGACACCGTTGCAGGTGTCATGTGGAAGAACTGGTTGCTTCCTGTAACTTCACTGGTCGCGTCTTGTGTAGCGGTCGGGATTATCGACTTGAACGATCCTTGGTTCAACATCGACAGCGAATCGCGAAGTGATCGCGGAATCGAGCAGATGATACAGTGGTGTCGCGGAAATCCAAATACTGTGTTTGCGTTATCGATCCTTGTAGCCATCGGCGCATTAGGGATTTATCTCTATCAGATCCACAAGGCAGCAAGAAGCACACAAAATGGCACGGTCTCTAGCGACTGAGTCCCAAGGGAGTTGATTGCCTCCATTACCAAACCCGAGTCAGATCAACTGTGGCGTGAGGAGGTACCTTCATGGTGATCGATTTGGGTTGAATCGATTCGGTGTAGTTCCCGTTGTTGAGGATCAACTGAAGAACCTGGTGTTCATCGGGAAGTACGATCCAGTATTCGGCGACGCCTTCTTTCTCGTAGAGTGTGCGTTTGGTTTTAAGATCATGATCGGGATTTGATGGAGATAGGATTTCCACTATCAAATCTGGAACTCCCTTAATCTTTGTCGGAGTCATAATCTGTTTACGCTCTAGCGTAACGATCACGAGGTCAGGCTGTACTATATCGTGATTAGACAACTGCAAATCAACCGGAGCATTGATCACTTTGCCCAAACCAAAAAGTTCGATCTTCGAGTAGAGTTGAAACTGAATATGCCGAGAAACCTCTTGATGATACAGATTTGGTGCTGGGTTCACGAAGTGCTCTCCATCAATGATTTCGTGCCGGTTACCGTCTGGTGGGATGGATGCATAGGCTGCATAGTCCCACCGTAAGGTTTGGTCTTTCTCAATGATTGACATGGTCATGATCCTTGGTTCAAAAGCAGCGACATCGCGTACGATTGTACATCGATCCTTTACGGGTAGCAATTTCGGAGTATGGGTAGCCTGCCGACAAGGATTTTGACAACAAAGTTTTTACTCGACGCTGTCGTTCACCAGACGAGACCCAGCAGACCTCTACAAGCCTAGCCGAGCACCGAATTTACTCGGGCTTCGATACCCAAATATTCCGATACATCACCGGATTCGAGTGGTCTTGCAAATACAGCGGACCGGCTTCAGGGGCTTCGCCACCGACTCCGCCAGGTGTCCCACGAGGAAACTCCAAATCGTCGTGGATGACGACCCCATTGTGCCTAATGGTCACCCTGGCGTTGGTGGTTTTCTGACCCTGTGCATCGAACTTCGCCGACTTGAAATCGATATCGTACGTTTGCCAACTCAGCGGAGGATAACACATGTTGAGTTTGGGGCTGGCGATTTGGTAAATCCCACCGCACTCGTTGTTTTCTCCTCTCAGGCCAAACGAATCGAGAACCTGCAATTCGTAACGACCTTGGATGTACACCCCGCTGTTTCCACGCCCCTGTCCAGAGTCGCTCGGCTGAAACGGTGTGCGAAACTCTAAGTGCAATCGATGATCCCCAAAGGCTTCCTTGGACTTGCAACCAACACCTAAGTATTTCCCGTCGACCAGTTTTCCACCTTCAAATTTCTCAGCGCTGCTTCCATCAAAGAGTACCAACGCCCCTTTGGGTGGTTCCATCCCTAACGTCTTGCTCTCTCGGATCACCTTGGTCAATTCACCAAGCTTCTTTCCTTCCGCATCGGTCACCGTCAACGTCTTGCCATCGATGCTAACGCTATAGTCACCCTCCTTACCCTTGGCCAAGGCACTCTCTACCCGTTCGACCTTGCACACACGTGTTGGCTCTTTGGAATTGAATCCATCGCCTGGCAAACCACCCTTGAGAAGGTGCACCTCGAGGGTCTTGTCTCCGGTCGCAATGACTTGAGCTCCCCAAGTCCCATCGAGCGTCCCAACGACCCCAAGATACTCTCCTTGCAAGCGATACAAATCCCCAGCAGCATCGATGCTTGTGAATGTCTCACCTGCCATCAAGATCGAAACATCGAGCGACATTGCTACCACAGGTGCTGCCGTACCTACTGCCAAAAATCGTCGTCGATCCATTTGCTACTTGCCTCACTTGTCTTTGAAACTATCAGCGATGTAATAACCTTGTGGGTGATTCCATGGATTATAACACATCAAGTCAACAATTCTTTAACCACACGCCCATGGATATCCGTTAGCCTAAAATCCCTTCCTCCATAACGGAAGGTTAATCTCTCGTGGTCGATCCCTAGCAAATGCAACAATGTCGCATGCAAATCGTGGACATGCACCTTGTCCTGCTGGGCATAAAAACCAAAGTCGTCGGATTGTCCCCACGAAAACCCGGGCTTGATTCCCGGCCCACACATCCACCAGGTAAAAGCATGGGGATTGTGATCTCGACCGTTGTCCCCTTGAGCCGTCGGGGTTCGGCCAAATTCCCCTCCCCAAATCAGCAGTGTTTCATCGAGCAAGCCTCGGCGATGCAAGTCCTCGATCAGACCCGCAATCGGTCGATCCACTTGACCTGCTAATTCCGCATGCTTCTCTTTAAGCTCCGCATGCTGGTCCCAATACGCATGAGAGACCTGCACAAACCTTACTCCCGCTTCACTCAATCTTCTTGCCAGCAAACATTGTCTACCGAATCCATCGGTCGGCCCACCATCGATCCCGTAGAGATTGAGTGTCTCTTGGGTCTCGCTATCGATTTGAAATCGACCGAGGGCTTCGCTCTGCATCCGATAAGCCAGTTCGTAGGTCTTCTCTTTGGCATCGAGTGCTTGAGCCAATGAACCGCTGGGACCTAGGTGCTCCATTTCCCGTAGATAGTCCAGTTGTAATCGCTGCAATGGATCGGAGTGCTTAGGTACCAAGTTTTCAATCTTGGCCTCTTTACCCGATACTGCGATCCTGGTGCCCTGATGATTTGGCGGTAAGAACGCTGAACCGAAGTTCCTTACCCCTCCATGTCCAAGCGTAGGATTGATCGTAATGAAGCTAGGTAGATTTGTGTTTTGAGTTCCCAGTCCATAGCTGACCCAAGCTCCCAAACTCGGACGCACAAACGTATCGGTACCGGTATGGATCTTGAGCAATGCTCCTCCATGCGCTTCGTTCGATCCATGCAATGACTTGATAAACGTCAATCGATCCACATGCTTAGCGACGTTTGGAAACAAGTCGCTTACCCAAGCCCCCGATTGTCCGTACTGCTTGAACTCCCAAGGACTCTTGAGCAGATTCCCCGTCTGAGCAAACTGGATCCTCGGTTTGGCTATCGGTAGAGGCTGGCCATGCAATCGCGTAAGCTCAGGTTTGTAATCGAAGGTGTCCACATGCGATGGCCCACCGTGCATGAACACGAAGATCACGCGTTTGACTCGCGGTGGAAAATGGCATCCAGTTGGCGAGCCTTGTTCTTCGACGGCTCCACGGCACACAGGGCTCAAATCGTGTGTCAGCAGATCTGCGAGGGCCAGTCCACCTAGGCCCTGCGAGATCCCTTTGAGCCAACTGCGTCGTCTCATCTTCTACTCCACCCAAATGAATTCGCGAAGCGAAAAAAGACTGTGAACCAGACTGCCTAACGCCTTGGCCTGGAGCGTTTTACGATGCGTTTGCTGGTCTACTCCCTGGGCAGGTTTGATCTGTGAACCCCAAAGCTCGATCGCTTGAGCCACGAAGGTTTGGGATCTTGTAAGCTCGCTGGTCGATGGCTCCCGCCCGAGTAAGCGTTTGAAGGCAATCGCAATCGCTTGAGATTCATCCTGCGAAATTTCAACTAGATCAGATCCAAGCTTTTCCGATGACTTCCAGACGATTTCGTTGTTCAAAAAGAAAAGCGACTGGCTCGGTACGCTCGTAACGGCTCTCTGCTCGATGTGGCTTGCGGGATCCACGTAGTCAAAAATGGCAAAGGTATCGTTCAGGGCCGCTCGATTGATGTTCAAAAAGATACTTCGCTTGGCACTCTCCATGCCATGCACACCGATTCCTAGGCGAGAGTCAAGCCTATCGGCACACGCAAGTAAGGTATCGCGTATGGGTTCCATCTCGAGCCGCTTGGGGCTGTGTTTCCAAAGGAGCCGATTTTCCGGATCCTCTGTTGCATAAGCGTCAAAGCGACTTGAGCGTCGATAGGTTGCCGACAAAAGGATTTCTCGATGCAACCATTTCAACGACCAACCGTGCTGGATCCAACGACTGGCTAGGTCATCCAAAAGCTCTTGATGGATTGGCTGTTCCCCTTTGAGTCCAAAGTTCGATGGCGAGCTGACGAGCGGCTGTCCAAAATGCCACATCCAAATCCGGTTGACCATCACGCGAGCAAACAAGGGGTTCGAAGGATGCGTCAACCAGCGAGCCAATTGCATTCGTCCGCTCTCTTGGGGCTCGATGACATCGAGCCCGACTGCTTTGGTCAACACCACGGGGATCCCTCTGGGGATCTTGTCATCGGTCGGCTTGAGGTGATTGCCTCGAATGTGGATGGGCAACTCGACGGCTTTCTGCTCCTCGACGGCCATCGCGCGATCGAAATCGGGCATTCCCTTTTTCAAATCTTCGATTTCTTTACCGGCTTGATCGAGTTGTTTCTTTAAGTCCTCGCTGTAAGGCCCATCTTTGAGACGTGCCGCAGGATCTTCGGGAAGTTTTTCAATTTTTCCCTCGGCAAGCAACTGCTCATGGATTTTCGTTATCAACAACTTGTTTGAATCGATGGCTTGATCGATCTTCTTTTGATGTTCGGCTCGTTGAGCCTCTCTTGCTTGAGTGACCAACGGACGCTCCATCCATTGGCTTACGAACGCTTGATCGGCCATGGTTCGGGTGCTCATGAAGATCCCGGCCATGGCGTAATAATCGCGCTGCATCAGGGGATCGAATTTATGATCGTGGCACCTTGCGCAGGAAAGCGTGATCCCTAACATCGTTCGCGAGAAGGTGTCGATTTGCTCGTCGACAATATCGATCTTCATCTTCTCCTTGTCCTGCTCGGCAAGCATCTTCGGGCCCAAGACCCAAAATCCCGTGGCCGTGATGAGTCGATTGCGAGCAGCCTCGTCCTGGGGAGCAGGGAGTAAATCCCCTGCGATTTGATGCGTGACAAAATCGTCGAAGGCCAGATCCGCATTCAGAGCATCGACGACCCAATCCCTGTACCTCCAAGCGTTTGGCATGTCGTGATTCTCATCGGCACCATTGCTGTTGGCATACCGAACCAAGTCTAACCAATGCCTGCCCCATCGAACCCCGTACTGCGGACTTGCAAGCAATCGATCGATCAACCTTTCGTCTCGCAAGTCCTCTGGATCTGCCAGATAGGCATCGATTTCCTCTAGGCTAGGTGGTAGTCCAGTCAGTCCGAGCGTGATGCGTCTGAGGAGCACGAGAGAATCAGCCCCAGGTGCAGCTTCCCATCCTTTTGCTTTGAGCTTAGCCTGGACAAAGGCATCGATCGATCCGTGGTGAAGAACCTTTGGCATTTGCCAGTCATTATTCGCAGGAATCGAATATTCGCCAATTGGCTTAAAGGCCCAATGGTTTTCTGCGATGGCTGGGTCCACCCAATTTTTCTTCGTATCACTTGCTTCTTGAGGGTCAGCGACTCTCGGATCCACGAGGCCTTCTTCGATCCATCGTTCAAAGTCCTTGACGATGATCTCGGGCAATTTGCCATCAGGTGGCATCTTGGGCTCTTGGTCTCGAAGGACTTGAATCAAAAGGCTTTCTTGGGGTTTGCCTGGAACTGCAGCCGGCCCTGTATCGCCGCCATCGAGGATGCTTTGGCGAGTTTCGAGGCTCAAGTTCCCTTGCAAGATGCTTGCAGCACCCGAATGGCACTCGTAACATCGTTCGACCAACACAGGTCGGATTTTGCTCTCGAAAAAATCAAGCTTTTGCGATGGCTCTTGAGCCATCGAGTGGGATATCGAAAGAACCGACAACCCAAATGCCAGGATCCGTGCGCCTAGTGCCCCCATGGGTTGCGTCATCCTAAGCCAAAAGCTCTTTGACAACCCGAGCCTGTTCGACCCCGGTGAGCCTTAGGTCGAGCCCTTGGTTCTTGAATGTGAAACGCTCGTGATCGATTCCTAGAAGGTGCAGAGCAGTTGCATGGAAGTCTCGAATATGAACAGGATCCTTGACGATGTTGTAGGAAAAGTCGTCGGTTTCTCCATAAATCGTTCCACCTTTGATTCCACCCCCAGCCATCCACATGGTGAAGCAACGCGGATGGTGATCGCGGCCGTAATTGTCTTTGCTCAGTCCACCTTGGGAATAGATTGTTCGACCGAACTCGCCACCCCAGATGACCAAAGTCGAGTCTAAGAGACCTCGGCTTTTTAGGTCGGTGATCAAACCATAGGTTGCTCGGTCAATATCTTTGCACTGCGATGGCAGACGTTTGGCTACGTTGCCGTGGTGATCCCAATTGTTCAAATAGATTTGCACAAACCGCACGTCCCGTTCGATCATCCTGCGAGCAAGGAGGACGGAATTGGCGAACGATCCGGGCTTCTTGGCCTCTTGGCCGTAAAGTTCCATGGTGCTTTCCGGTTCGTCTGCGATGTTGGTCAAGTCTGGTACGCTCGATTGCATTCGGAAGGCCAGTTCGTACTGCTGGATCCGGGTGTGAATCTCTGGATCGCCAACGGCTCGGAAATTCATTTCGTTGAGTGATTTGAGTCCATCGAGGGTCTTGCGGCGAATATCGGTTGGAACACCTGACGGATTGTTGATGTAAAGGATTGGATCCCCTACGGATCGGAAACAACACCCTCCGTGTTCACCTGGCAAACAGCCCGATGACCAAAGCCTAGCCGAGATCGCTTGAATTTGCTCGGTGTTGGTTGGGTTGGCTACGAGCACTACGAAAGTTGGAAGGTTGCTGTTCATTGAGCCTAAACCATAGGACAACCAGGCACCTATGCAGGGTCGACCGGTCACCATGTTGCCAGTCTGCATGTAAGTGATCGCAGGTTCGTGATTGATCGCTTCGGTATGCATCGATCTTACGAAACACAGATCATCGACGACTTTGGCTGTCTCGGGTAAGAGTTCCGTGACCCACATGCCACTCTTGCCATGCTGTGCGAACTTGTACATCGATGGAGCGATCGGAAAACGGGCTTGTCCACTGGTCATTGTGGTAAGGCGCTGGCCGTTTCGAACCGTTTCGGGCAGATCTTTGTCGTACCAATCGTTCATCTGGGGTTTGTAGTCGTAGATGTCCATCTGCGAAGGTCCACCGACCATGTGTAGATAGATCACACGTTTAGCTTTGGGGGCGAAATGAGGTAGGGTTCCCAAGCCTCCTGATGCAACTGTGCCGTCGGTTGAGTTCGGTCCTGCGTTTGCGACCACTGGCAGCCCCAAGGCAGCTAGCGCAGCGGTGCCTAGAACATTTCCACCTCGGCGAAAAAATTGCCGCCTTGTTTCATTCCGAACATACTCTTCCAAGAGAGGATGGATTTGGTTTCTCATTTGGTAATCGCCTCATCGAGATTCATCAGAATGTTGACGGTCATGGTCCACGAAGCAAGCTCAGCAGGATTGATCTCTTCGGGAGATCGCGTCGCACCGACAGCCAAGAGTTCTTTAGCCGCCTCTGTGTTGGCTTGATAGTACGCGGAAACTTCGTTCAGTGATGCCTGCAGAACACCTAACTCTTCGCCGCGCAGGGGTCGTGAAAGAACTCTTGCGGCGATCCATTGAAGTCTTGCTGCTGGATCGGTGCCATTGGGGTTGGCAGCAATACCCTTGTGAGCCAGGATCCGTGCAGCTTCGATAAACTGGACGTCGTTCATCGTCACGAGGGCTTGCAACGGAGTGTTGGTACGCTCGCGGCGGACGGTGCAAACCTCGCGGGCTGTTGCATTGAAAACCTCCATGCTCGGAGGGGGCGCTGAGCGTTTTAAGAACGTGTACAAGCTCCTGCGATAGAGTCCCTCGCCCTTGTCGGCTTGGTAATCGCGAGTGTTGCTACCGGGCATCGCGACGGCTTCCCAAACCCCTGGAGGCTGATAAGGTCGAACGCTGGGGCCACCGATTTTTTGAACCAGCAATCCGCTTGCGGACAATGCGCTATCGCGAATCATTTCAGCGTCCATTCGAAACCGTGGGCCTCTTGCTAGAAGTTTGTTCGCTGGATCCATGGCCAATTTTTCATTGGTAACACTTGCCGATTGTCGGTAGGTTGAACTGGTGACAATCGTTCGGAAAAGGTTCTTGACATTCCAATCGTCTTCTCGGAACGAGATTGCCAGGTAATCCAAGAGCTCAGGGTGGGTAGGCAATTGACCGGTGACACCAAAGTCTCCAGCAGAGACCACAATTCCGTTTCCGAAAACTTCTTGCCAGAATCGATTAACGGTCACCCTTGTCATCAGCGGATTGCTTTCGTCGAGCAACCATTTGGCCAATCCCAATCGATTCTTGGGATACTCTTCTCGCCAAGGATTCAGGACTGCAGGAGTCTGAGGTGCGACTTCATCGGTTCGCTTGTCGTAGTCACCGCGCGTCAGCAACCAAGCCTTGGCCATCTCATTCTTTTCGTTCATCACGTGAGCGATCGTTCCTCGCTGAAGAATGGCTGCTTTTTCGTCGACGAGTTGTTGCTGGTTCTGGGTGAGTTTGGTGTAGTCGGCGTCTCGGGTAGCCAAATACCATTGGAATAGCTCTTCGTTTTCTTCGTTGCTGCGGTTGGCTTTTGCGATCAGGTACTGACGACGAGGGAGTTGTGCAACGGCTTGAAGTTCCTCGATGTTCAGCACGCGTCGAAACATCCGGAGGTCTTGAATCTTGGCATCGTTGGTTGGAGCCGTCGCGTGTCGGCTACCGAGTCGCAAAGGAACCTTTGTGCGTATGGAGTCGCTGAGTTTGTCGCTGGCGATCTTCACGGGCGCTTGCTTGCCATCGATGAAGATCTTGACGCCTTGAGCTTTGGATGAGCCATCATAGGCGATAGTCACATGTTGGTAACGGCTGGCGGTGAGTCGCTGGTTCGACACGACCTTCAGGGCATTGTCGGGCCATTTGTTGATGATATGAGTGCCGATGTTCCCGTTTTCGAGCCATACGTCCCAGCCTCGGAAATCGGCACCGTCGTCCATACGAGCCAGGAGCGAGCCTCCTTGGTTATCGGCGGCGGGTTTAACCCACATGGAGATTGTAAAGGGTTGATCTCGCTCGATATCGCCCGCTTCGATCGTTGGATAGAGTCCGGCTTTGACTTGCCAAGCTGAATCGCTTAGATGTCCAGGTGCAAAGACTGCGTCGGAGGCAAGAGCGATCGGTTGCTTTTGACCTTGGAAAATCCCTTCGATCACCTTTGGATCTGAACCGAGCAAGGGTAGATGGATATCTAGCACATCGCTTGCTGGAAGCTCGGATGCAAGGATTGCATCGCGCTGAGCGTTATCGGCCAAGAAGGCATCGAAGCTGCTGCGGGCCTCAGAGCGTCTGGCCTCGAGAGCTTGTTTGGCCTGAGTGATAAGTCCATCGAGTGCCGAGAATCGCTCGCGGTCTTCCTCAAGGGGTACTGGCACAATCGGTGGCGTGTCCTTGATGTTCCCATCCATTGCGTTCTGGGTGGTGTTGTTGAAGAAAGCCGCCATCTGATAGAACTCGCGTTGGGCGATGGGATCGAACTTATGGTCGTGGCACACTGCACAACCCATCGTTAACCCCAACCAAACCAAGCTTGTTGTCTCGACGCGATCGCGGGTGTAAAGGACTTGGTATTCCTCAGAGATCGCTCCACCTTCGTTGGTGGTGATATTGCATCGATTGAAGCCGCTAGCGATGCGTTGGTCGAGGGTAGCTTCAGGTAGCAGGTCTCCAGCGAGTTGCTCGATCGTGAATTGATCGAAAGGCATATTGCGATTGAATGCCTTGATGACCCATTGGCGATAGGACCACATCTCTCGGTAATTATCGAAATGGATGCCATGCGTGTCGGCATAGCGTGCATAGTCGAGCCAGTAACGACCTCGATGTTCTCCCCATTCTTCTCGGGAGAGCAGTTCATCGACATAGTTTTCGTAACGCTCAGGGGAAGGATCGTTCAAGATCCTTTCGACGTCTTCTGGCCTTGGGGGCAATCCAGTCAGATCGAGAGTCACGCGTCGAATCAAGGATCTTAGATCCGCATCTGGCGATGGCTCTACTCCGCGTCGTTCGAGTTCAGAGAGAACAAATCGGTCGATTGGGTTTCGCACCCAACCCGGATTACGGACTTGAGGCAATTCCGGTTTTACAGGAGTGATATAAGCCCAGTGCCCTTGGTATTCTGCACCTTCGGCGACCCATGCTTTGAGAAGATCCTTTTGGCTCTGGGTGAGCGTCTTGTGCGAGGTCGGAGGAGGCATGACCTCGTTTTCATCGGTGCTCAGGATGCGCTTGATGATCGAGCTCTCGTCTGGCTTACCTGGCACAATCGCTTGTTTGTTGAGTGCAGCTTCGCGGATGTCCAGACGAAGCTCTGCGGCCCGTTTCTTCTCGTCTGGACCGTGGCAGGCAAAGCAGTTGTCGTTGAGGATCGGACGGATGTCGCGGTTGTACTGAACCATGCCGCTAGCGCCAAACGCACCGGGGTTGAGGTTCGAGCAACCAAGTGCCAGACCGATTAGAAATAGAACCTTGTGCGTCCAGGATCGCATTCGATGGAAGTCCATAGGCTTTTTAAATTTTAAGAAACTTGAGATGCCGAGCACCCATGTAGAATGGTGTGGTGCAGGGAGGCAAGGCAGTGGTGGTGGGATCGATCGCTTGGCGATCTGCAAAGCGAATCGGCAGAGGGATAATCCCTCTCTAGGATTTTCTCCTAAATCCGCAAAAAAGCAATCGAAAACCAGCGAGTTTCAGGCTTTAGGGCCGATACATCCGAGGATATCTTGTCAGCAAGTAAGAGCGATAATCACACTGATGGAAACCCCTGAAAATCAGCCAAGTCCAGCAGCCAGCGCGATCCAGCAACGCAATCGGCAAGCCTACGACCGCATGGTTCAGACGCGGCATTTTTTAACCCAACCCGTTAGTGCCCAAGAGTTAGCCTCACCGCTGGCGACCCTGGACGCAAAAGGTTGGCTCGGTGGCAATATCAGGGGTTGGAACGTACTGTGCCTTGCTGCTGGCGGGGGACGCCAAGGCCCATTGTACTGTGCGGCGGGGGCGAGAGTTACCGTGCTGGACATCAGCCCCGCGATGCTCGAGCTCGACCGTCAAGTCTCATCGCATCTTGGAATGAATTATCAGATCATCCAAGGTGAGATGTCTGAGCTTTCGATGTTCCGTCCGGATGAATTCGATTTGGTCGCGCATCCGGTGAGCACCTGCTATGTTTCCAATGTCGAAGCGGTATTTGCCGAAGTAACTCGAGTGCTGCGCCCAGGTGGTCTTTATGTGTCTCAGCACAAGCAACCCATGAACTTGCAAGCATCCTTGGAAATGAACCAAGGCAGATATGTCGTTGAAACACCGGTTGGATCTCCTGCCAAGTCGCTTGCGATCGGCCAAACAAGCTTGCTTCGCGAACCTGATACGGTCGAATTTGCTCACTCGCTCGACGCTATTCTCGGTGGAATCTGCCGAGCAGGGATGATCATCGAAGCGGTCTCGGAACCGGATCATGCCAATCTGGATTCTGAACCAGGAACCATGGGGCATCGCAGTCGATTCATCCGGCCCTATCTACGCGTCAAGGCCCGCAAAAAATCAGACGCTAGCTCTGAGCGAAGGATTTGGCTGGGGTAGCTTACGCCCACCAAGTTGCATCATGCATTCCGACTGGCCGATCTTGAATCAGGCCGTTTGCTCGACAATACTTTGGAAGTTCACACATTGGAACTCGGATGGTACAATCTTCAGGAGCGGGACTTGGAGCAATCAACCGTCTTGGAACAGTGGCTCTTTTGGTTGCTTCACGCCCATGAGTACGACACCGAAAACCTCAAAAGACTATTTCCGAACCCTGGATTTATTCAAGCAACCGATACGATCGATCGAATAGCAAGGATAACGGAGGACAAATCCATGTACGACATGCGAGACAAGAGGCTAAGGGATCATAAGTGGTTGCTTAAATTAGCCATTGGCGAAAGTATCCAGCAAGGTATCCAGCAAGGCATCGAATTAGGTGCATTGGTTGGACAAGTCTTACTATAGCAGCGACAATTAGGTCTTAGAGTTTCAACCCGCGAAGAATTGTTAGCCAAGGAACCCCGTGAACTAATCGCCCTGATATCGGAGTTGGAGCCTCAGTTACGCGAGCGAAGGACCGAAGAGTAATCATCCTGGCGACTCTCCTTTGAGCATCCGTTTGATCGCATCGAGCCGATCTGCATCCTCGGGCCGCTTGTCCTGCCTCCATCGCAGTATCCTAGGGAATCGCACAGCAATACCGCTTTTGTGCCGATTCGACTCTTGAATGTTTTCAAAAGCTAGCTCCATAACGATCTGAGCGGGAACTTCATGAACCGGCCCAAATCGCTGCGTTGTGTTCTCTTTGATCCAACGATCGACCAAGCCGAGTTCCTCGTTGGTAAGCCCTGAATAAGCTTTAGCAAATGGAACCAGTCGATCTTGATCCCAGAGAGCAAAGGTGTAATCGGAAAACAATCCCGCGCGTCGTCCGTGGCCTCGTTGGGCATAAACCAACACGGCATCGACCGTATAAGGAGTCACCTTGGACTTCCACCAAACTCCCGTCACGCGACCGACTTCGTATCTGCCTTGGAGATGCTTGAGCATAAGCCCCTCGGCTCCGTAAAGCCGAGCTTGATCCTTTTTCAAAACCAAGGACTCCCAATCCTCAAATGTAAACACTTCACTGCACCTAATTGTCTTTGAAGTCAAACGACTTTCAAGTTCGAGCGTTTCGAGAAGCTTGCGACGAATCTGATAGGATTCCCCTCGGAGATCTTGGCCAGCGTGCTCTAAGATATCAAAGGCAATGAAAAGAACCGGCACCTCCTGCAGGATCTTCGGGCTTGGTTTTTTTCTTTGAATCCGTTTTTGCAACAGGGTAAAAGGCAAGGGGGCCTTATCCCCATGGGCAAGAATTTCTCCGTCGAGTACTAGACCATCGGGTAAGCCTTGCGACGCGAGTTCTATCTCCGGAAATCGCCCTTCTAGCAACTCCTCCCCTCGCGACCACAGGTATGTTCGACCGCAACGGCGTATGAGTTGCGCTCGAATTCCGTCCCACTTCCACTCCGCTAAATAATCGATTGCCGAGTGCTCGTGCATAACACTATCGGGCAAGGGGTGGGCCAGACAGAACGGGAACGGTTTGGCAGGCGAAGTTCCTTGGAAGTTGGCTGCGACAAGCTCATTAAAAAAACGCCCGCTTGGTTCCCAGTCTCCCATCAATCGATGCGAAAGCTCGTCGGTTTCTACGCCACACCAAAGGCTTAGGGATTTAGTCACGAGTTTTGCGCTGACTCCCACTCGCAAATTCCCAGTGAGCAACTTATTGAAGACGAAACGCTCGAGCAAATCGTATTGGCTCCATATCTCGATAAGCTTCACGACCAAGGTGTCTTCTGATTCCTCTGGGGTAGGTTCCTGATCGAGTGGGTTGGTTGCTTTTCGAGAGGAGGATCTGCCAGTTTTTTTTCTGGAGCCTTTTGCGCTTTGCAACAGTGGAATGATGGATTGGGAAACTGTCCTGCAGAGGGTTTCGTGTTTTGTTGAGTCTGTTCCCGCGGCCATCGCAGCGGCGGTTTCGGCCAAGTCCCCGACCCATTGATATGTTTCCTCGAAAAGCCAATCAGGGACATTCGCGCTACGGGCTGCAGCTTTTCGGATGATTTTCGTAGGCAATGAGGGCTTGAGCTTATTGCCTAGCAGAAAAAAAAGCGCGTAGGCAGCATCGTCCGAAGATGCTTCAGCGAAGTAATCTCGCATCGCTAGCAGCTTTTCGTTTGTCTTGGTCGTCTCGTCGAGCCTTTGGTAAAGTCTAGCGAATTGTCTCATCGAGACTCCTCGGCGAGTTGATCCTCAGTGCTAGTTGCGGGCTCTGACTCTTCGCCAGCGAAATGCGTTTGAAGCACACGAGCCGAAATTCCTCGCTGGGTTAAATACCGAGAAACCACTTCGGAAAAACCGTGTGTCACCCAAACCTGCTTTGGATTGCAAGCATCGATTGCGGTGAGCAAATCTGGCCAGTCCACATGATCAGAGAGCACAAAGCCGCGATCGACATTCCGACGGCGACGCGATGCGCGAATTGCCATCCAGCCCGAAGCCATCGCGAACGAAGGGTCGGCGAAGCGTTTGACCCAGCCTGTCGATTGGCTCGAAGGTGGTCCGATAACAAGTGATCTTGACCAGTCGTGACTGCTGCTCAAGGATGCAGCCGAAGGCAACTCGGGGAGTTGCACTCCCGCACTCCGATACGCTCGATTCGGGCCGAGCATGGCTCCGTGAACGGCAATATCCTTAGCAACCTCTGGCCCGCAATTCGCAAGAACTTCAGCAAGGATTCTTTGGGCTTTACCGACTGAGTATGCCAGGATCAAACTGGTTCTTCCTTGACGCTGGTTCTCTTGCCACCAACCGACTAACTGCTCGATCACATCTTGCGTCTTTGGCCAGCGAAATACCGGTAGTCCAAAGGTCGATTCGGTGACCATCAGATCGCATTCAACAGCTTCCCAAGGATCGCACGTTGGGTCGGGTTGCAGTTTGTAGTCCCCGGTAATGAGGGCCACCTTTCCGTCGACTTCGATTCGAACTTGCGTTGAGCCAAGGATATGACCGGCAGGATGAAGAGATACAAAGGCGTCTTTGATTCTTAATTTCTCTCGGTAGTCCACAGAGAGTAAGTCGATGTTGTTACCGAGCCTAACTCGCAGGAGCGATTCGCAAGACTTTGCGGCGAGGTATTTCTTGCATCCCCACCGAGCGTGATCCGAATGCGCGTGGGTCAAGACAGCTCGATCGACCCGGTCCCATGGGTCGATATAGAAATCACCTGCCGGGCAGTAGAGCCCTTGCCGAGTGCAAGCGAGCAAATTGGAATCAGACATAGTCGGCTCTGTAGGATCGACAAACAAAAACACCCCCAACGAGTTGGAGGTGTCATGCAGGACTTGTTGTATCGTAGCGCGCCGACTACTTGGCGGTTTAGTTTGCTAAGACTACCAAGCAAAGTGAGCGAATGCCTTGTTGGCATCGGCCATACGGTGGGTGTTTTCGCGTTTGGTGATCGCGGCGCCTTCTTTTCGATAGGCTGCCATGAGTTCATCGGCGAGTTTCACAGCGGTCGATCGACCCTTCTTTTCGCGAATTGCACCAAGGATCCAGCGGAAGGCTAGCGACTGCTGCCGATTCTTATTGACCTGCATTGGAACTTGGTAAGAAGCACCACCGACCCGCTTGGATCGAACTTCGATGTACGGCTTAACATTCTCAATAGCTTGTTCGAAGACCTCGACAGCAGGCCGATCCTTGATCTTCTCAGCGATTTCATCAAGAGCATCGTAGAAGACGTTGTAGGCAACGGTCTTCTTACCATCGTGCATGAGGCAATTGACAAACTTTGCCACAAGCAAGGAGTTGTGTCGTGGATCAGGTCGGAGGCTTGTCCTCGAAGCGGTAATTTTTCCCATAGGAAACTAGATTCTCTGTACGAAGGTTAAGTGAGTTTGTTTCGTTGCTGGACCAGCGTTAGCTTAGCCCTTCTTTGGACTCTTAGCACCGTAACGGCTTCGGGACTGTTTACGTCCGTTCACACCTTGGGTGTCTCGACAGCCGCGAACGACTTGGTAGCGAACCCCTGGAAGGTCGCGAACCCGACCACCCCTGATCAAAACGATCGAGTGTTCTTGGAGGTTATGGCCTTCACCGGGAATGTAAACGGTCACTTCCTTGCCGTTGCTGAGCCGAACACGAGTGATCTTGCGAAGAGCCGAGTTAGGCTTCTTCGGGGTCATGGTTTTAACGGACAAGCAAACCCCTTGTTTCTGGGGGCATCTTTCCAACACAGGACTTTTGGTCGACTTGTGTTGAACGACTCGGTTGCGACGCACTAATTGATTGATCGTTGGCATACGGTTTGGTAGTTCCGAAGACTTACTTTCCAAATTTTTTCAAAAGCGATGCTCGTAAGGGCAATTTGCTGCGATCCTCACGCCTTGTTCCGACGGAAAGTACCAAAGGTGGGAGTCGAACCCACACGTCCTTGCGGACACTGGATTTTGAGTCCAGCGCGTCTGCCATTCCGCCACTTTGGCATTTTCTCACAACAATTTGAGGGGTTAAAGTTTACCGATGACCTACCGCAATCAGCAAGTCCACCGACTGAGAATTCCTTGAAAATTTCCCGAACTTACTCCACTCTCCTACAGAACTCTGGCAATCACACACTTAAGATAGTCGGTCTCGGGACAATGAATATTGACTGGATGATCGGCCGAAGCCCCTCGAATCTCGAGGATTTGCATGTCCCGTTGGGCTCTTCGGGCCGCTCCAAGGAGCACGTCAAGGAATTCCCAGCGTCCCACCCGACCCGAGCAACTGCAGCTAACGAGGATCCCTTCTGGACGTAAGCAACGCATTGCCAAGTAGTTAAGTCGATGGTAGGCCGCAAGTGCTTTTGGGACTTTGTCTCTCGAACCGGCCAGTTTGGGTGGATCCAAGACGATCATGTCGTGGGTTTCCTGCCGATCGACCCGAGCCGATAATTCCTCGAAAAAATCCCCCTGATGCCAGTCGACTTGATCCTCGATCCCGTTTTCTTGCGCATTTAACTTCGCCAACTCAAGAGCCTTGGCGCTCGAATCAACCGCTACAACCGATTCGCAGGGTACGCCTTTTGAGCGGGCGTGCTTGGCAATGGTCAGCGCAAAGCCACCTGTGTAGGTGCAAATATCCAGAACTTTTGCACCGGCTGGCGTCCAACTGGCGGCGGCCAAGCGGTTGTCACGTTGGTCCAGGTAAGAGCCGGTCTTTTGCCCCCCTCGCAAATCAACTTTCCAAGTAAGCCCATTTTCTCGGATACTCACCGGCTCGCTCGGTAGCTGCCCGACGATCAAGCGATCTTGAGGCTCGATGGCCTCGCTCTTTGCAGTCTTTTCGTCGATGTTCAATAGAATGCTTTTTGGTTGAAGTTCTTCGACCAATTGCGAGATGATTCGATCCAAAAACGGCAAGATGACCGCTGCGGTGATCTGGATGACCAAGTGCCCTGCAAAACTGTCGACGATTAGGCCGCTAAGGTGATCCCCTTCGCTATTGATCCACCGAAAACTGTCACTGTTAGGGGTTTTAAGCAGGATCTGTCTTCGAAGCCTAAGGGCTTGAGCGACCCTGCGATCAAAGAGTTCGTTTGAAATCCAATCGCTGGGATCCCATGCATAAAGACGGACTCGAATCCGGCTCTCGGGGTGGAACAGTCCGCGTCCAATCCACTTGCCATCCCCGCCCAGCACATCGACCTGTTCGCCAAGCCTAGGGGGGCTTACCGACTCGACCAGCGAGGTATCGAGGATCCAAGGATGCCTCCCGATCGATTCGCGGCTTTTGCCTGTTTTGAGTCGCACGCTTCGGATTTTGGACGCGTTGTAATACTCCACGGAGTGATGCTTTCTGTAGCTTTGCCCTCTAAACGTTGACTTTCAGCACGTTGACTTTCAGCGCGAAACGATCCAAGCTAAAATACATCGAAGTCGAGTCCGCTCGATCAAGCCTCGCGTCTGCTAACACTTAGGGTACTGAGGGAACTCGTCCAATGAAATCGGCAAGTTTATTTTTCTCGTTGTTTTCGCTGAGTCTGGTTTGCTCCCATGCTTATGGGAGGGAATGGGTCGACAAGACCGGGAACGTCAAGGTCAATGGGACTTTGATTGCCGCTGACCAAAAGGACATCGTTCTAAGGCTTGATCAACCGGTCAAGGGCCGGGAGCTGTTGGCCATCGAGATCGCCCAACTTTCAGAAGCCGATCAAAAATTTTTGATGCTCGAAGAGAGCGAAGGCCAACTCAAAGCGGCCACAGAAAAGCATACTTGGGCTTTGAAAAACGGAATGACTGTCTTCGGCAAGGTTGTTGGATTCAATCGCAAGGACGTCACGCTTCAGCGCCGTCGCGGAAAGCTCTACGTCAACGACCGCCCCTTTGATAACTTGCCCGAAGTCTACCGCAAGATGATCCCTCGTATCGTCGAGCACTTTGAAAAGAAGACTTTTGCAAATGAATCCCAATTCAACGAATGGGTCGTGGCCCAACGAGCCGATGCTCGTACGTTTACCTGCGAAGGGGTACTGATGGAACTGCCAAATGGAGAGGAGTACGGTATCCCTTTTTTCTTCTTCAAAGATACGGAACTGAAAGTTCTCGAACCGCAATGGGACGAATGGCTCGCTGCCAACCAAGCGGCCAAGCAAGACGAGGAGACCAAGCGTCAGCAATCTCTGTATCTGCAGAGCCAAGCCGCAGCGTATCAACAGTCCGTCGAGCAGAACCAAGCCTATCAGCAAGAGATGATGCAGATCGCTCGCATGCAGTTGCAGATGCAAGCCGTTGCGGCCGGCGTTTTCAGCATGTGGGAAGTCTACCTCTATCCACCTCCAGGCGCTGTGGCTTATCCCATCTCGGTTGTCGTCAATGCGAGAAACTCGTTTGATGCAGCCAACATCGCCAGTGCCAACAATCCCGGCTACATCGTCGGCCCAATCCGCAAGTTCGCCGGCTATTGATTGCAATGGTTGATGGCGATGATGGAGCGTTAGAGTAAAATCCCCTCTTCTTATTGTTCGCAGGGGAGACGCCGAATTGACCGACCTAGCCATCGTAACAACCTACTTCAATCCTTGCGGATATCACAACCGCAGGACCAATTACCAAGTCTTCGCTCAGGGATGTCGGGCCATTGGCGCGGAACTCTTTACTGTCGAGTGTGTTTTCGGCGAGGATGAGCCGTTCGATCTTCCTCCCGGAGCCAATGTTATCCAGCTTCGAGCCTCAAGCGTCATGTGGCAAAAAGAGAGGCTGATCAATCAAAGCGTCTTAAAGTACATCCCAAAAAATTTCACAAAGATCGCTTGGGTCGACTGCGATCTGATCTTCGCGAACCTCGATTGGGCCAAAGAGGCTTCGGATGTGCTGGATCGTCATAAGATCATTCAGCCCTTTGAATTCGTGGATCGCTTACCCCAGAATGGAGGAGTCAGCGATTCGACCGGGGATGTCTCCAGGAGCTTTGCGGCCGTCTGGACGGATCGATCGATCGTCAACCGCACACGTTGGGAAGATCACGGTCACACAGGTTATGCGTGGGCCGCACGAAGGGATTTGTTCGAACACTGCGGATTGTACGACGCGGGAATTTTGGGGAATGGTGATCATTTCATGGCCCATGCATTTACCGATGAAATGCACTCGGAATGTATTACAGAATTCTACCAAACCGACGATTTGATCTACTTGCATCTGAAAGACTGGGCCACGCGAGCCTATGAGTATTGCCAAGGAGATATCGGATACGTTGAGGGAGTCGTCTATCATCTTTGGCACGGTGAACACGCCAACCGACGCTACATCCAAAGGCATCAGCAACTGAGGATGGTCGGTTATAATCCCTACACGGATATTGCGATCGACGACCAAGGATGTTTCCGATGGGCAAGCCATCGCCCAGGACTCGTCGAACTAGCCAACGAACACTTCAAACTTCGGAAAGAAGACGGTTAGCAAAAAACGACCCAATATCTACCGAAACCCAATTCCTTTTTCCAAGGAGCTCCCGCGATGCGATTTTCATTCCTGACGTCTTGTCGATGGCTAACGATCGGCCTGCTGAGTTTAACTCTTGCGAATGTTTCATCAAAGAATATTTGCGCACAAAACAACACCAAACCCAACTTGCTGATTTTCTACTCGGATGACCAAGGCTGGGGTGAGACCGGTTGCTACGGCAATAACGAAATCCCAACGCCAAACATTGACGCTTTGGCTGCCAATGGAATCAGGTTCACCCAAGGCTACGTTGCAGCCACCTACTGCAGTCCTTCGCGGGCCGGACTCCTTACGGGCAAATACCCAACTCGCTTTGGCCATGAATTCAATGCCGTTGCCAATAAATCTGGACTGCGGCTCGACCAAGTCACCTTGGCCAACCGACTCAAGGATCTTGGGTATGCGACCTGCTGCGTCGGCAAATGGCACTTAGGGAACTCCGACCCCTACCGACCTACCAAACGCGGCTTCGATGAATTCTTTGGAACCCTTGCCAATACCCCATTCTTCCATCCCAAAAATTTCGTCGACTCGAGAATCTCCAACGATGTCCGCGAAGTCACCGACGATAGCTTCTACACCACCGACGCTTATGCCCAGCGATCGATCGATTGGCTCGATAAGAACAAAGATAAGTCATGGTTCCTCTATCTGCCTTTCAACGCTCAGCATGCACCCCTGGAAGCCCCCAAGAAATACCTCGATCGTTTTCCAAACATCCAAGACGAAAAGAGAAGGTTATTTGCGGCGATGCTCTCGGCCCAAGACGATGCGATCGGTCAAGTGATGGCTAAACTGCGTCAAATGGGCCAAGAAGAAAACACCCTGATCTTCTACATCGCCGACAACGGAGGACCAACTCAAGTGACCACGTCGAAGAACGGAGGCCTGAGAGGTTTCAAAATGACCACCTTCGAAGGAGGCCCCAGGGTTCCATTTATCTCTCAGTGGAAAGGGCACTGGCCTGCAGGCAAGGTCTATGACTATCCAGTGATGAATCTCGATGTCGTTCCTACCATGCTGGCTGCCACCGGGAACAAGATCGCAGAGAGCGAAAAACTCGATGGAGTCGATTTGGCCCCATTCCTCACAGGCCAAAACAGCCAAAGACCTCACCAGACGATGTACTGGCGATTCGGTCAGCAGTGGGCGATTCGACACGGCGATCTGAAGTTGGTCGTCTCTCGCGGAGGATCGGGAAAACCCGAACTGTACGATCTGTCGAAAGACCAAAGCGAATCGAGCGATTTGGCTACTTCTCGACCTGAGGATGTCAAAAAACTACAAGCCATGTGGGATGATTGGAGTGCCCAGCAAGCCCCGCCCAGCGCGATCGATGGCCCTGCAAACCAAAAAGCTGGAAATCGAAAAGCTCGTCCAAGGCCACTGGCTAGGAGCAATGATGATCGGATTTAAGACAACCATAGCGGCGATATCTTTCGGGTTGCTGATCGAGACATTCACACTGGCTCAACTTGCTGGCCAGCCATCGAGCAACCCGCTAGAGATCGTCAAATCTGGTCAGTCCACAGCGGTGATCTTGATCGATCCTGCGGCCAGCGAAATGGAAAAGGCTGCGGCAGCAGATCTCCAAAGCACCATAGCAAAGATGACGGGGGTGAAACTCGATGTCCTTTCGGAGCCCGTCGAAAACCGAAAGGCAATTGATTCCAGCGCCCCTGTGATCATTCTCGGTCAGCTTGCTTTATCGCTAGATCCAACGCTGCAAGAGTCGATGCAGAAAACCCAAAAGCCCAATCCTGTTCTCCGCAGCGATGCAATCGTCCTTCGCCGTAGTGCCAACCGAGTCTATCTGGCTGGTAGCAATGCTGAAGCTCACGCGTATGCGGTTAGCGAGCTTCTGCACCGCTGGGGTTGTCGATGGTATTTGCCCACCGAGATCGGGGAGTGTATCCCGGACGTGCAGGATCTGAGCATCGGCGATTTGGATTATACCTTTGCATCACCGTTCGAAGTGCGGCGATACTGGCTCTCATGGCTGGGTGAAAACTCGGGGAAACCCGAATTCATGAGACGAAATCGATTCAACGATTTGCTTGTTCCCAATGGACACAATCTCGGTCAGTACACCAAGGAGCTGATACCACCCGGGAAATCGATGTTCAATGTCCCGATCTCTGAGGACAAAACAGCAGAGCATGTGGCCAATCAAGTTCTTTCGATCTTCAAGGCTGGCAACGATGTCCAACTCGGAATGGAAGACGGAATCTACGAGTCGGAATCGTCTCAAGACAAGGAGCTTATCGCACTCCAGTACGACAAGTACTTTCAAACCCAATCGTATAGCGACGCGTTTATGGTGTTCTACAACAAAGTCGCTGGTATCCTCCAAGAGAAAGCACCAGAGAGCAAAGCCCGCATCGGCTTTCTGGCTTACTCGAACATAACCCTCCCGCCATTGCGAGTCGAGAAAGCTGCAAAGCCCCTGGTTGCTTACCTTGCACCGATCGACTTTGATCCCATCCACTCGATGGACGACCCAAGATCGGCACCCAGAGGGGAGCTTAAAGAGATCCTCTATCGCTGGGCCACGATCATGGAAGGCCGTGTGGTGATCTACGATTACGACCAAAGTATGCTTGTTTGGCGAGACATTCCAAACCCGTCTCATCAAGCCTTCGCCAAAGATGTTCAGCATTACCGCAAAGCTGGGATCTTGGGAGTCGATACCGAAAGCCGAGGAGCGACGGCAACGACTTTCTTGAATCTCTATATCCGAGGCCAGCTTCTTTGGAATCCAGATGCGGATGTCGAATTGCTCTTCGAAGAGTTCTATCCGAAATTCTATGGGCCTGCAGCCAAGCCGATGCAGGAATATTGGTCGGAAATCTATCGAGCTTGGGACTCCACCTTGGCCACCGAGCACGAGTACTTTGTCGCTCCATCGATCTACACTCCCGAATTGATTTTTGGATTGAAAGACAAGTTGAATCTCGCAGAGCAACTGATCAAACCATTGGAAGCCAAACAAGACAGGAACTCGAAACTTTTTGTTCAGAGGATGCGTTTTGCGCGTTTGCAGTTCGATCTACTAGAGGCTTACATGGGGATGGTTCAGGCGGCAAACACCCAGGTCGATTATCAAGCCGCTGTTGCGTTTGGTAAACGCGGATTGGAAATCCGAGAGCAGCTTACCGAAATGAATCCAACGTTCACGACTTACAAGAAGATCGGAGAGTCGGGCTATGCGTGGTGGCCAGGCGAAGTCCAGCAGTACCAAGAGCTCATCCCTTGGACCGATGGATCGAAAGGGACTCGAATAGCGAACTTGCCCCTGGTCTGGTCATTTCGAACCGATCCTGCGAATCAGGGGCTCGAACAGGGGTGGCATACCCAGGCGATCGAGAGCCCATGGAGCACGCTGCGAACGGATCTCTATGCGCAGGCCCAAGGCGTCGTGACGAAGGATTATCAAAGCTATACCGGGCACCTTTGGTACGACACCCAGATCGAACTTACTGCGGAGCAAACCCAAGGGCCCGTCCATTTGCGATTTCCAGGGATCTTTAACGAATGCTGGCTGTATGTCGATGGTATCGAGGTAGGTTACCGCCCTTTTAAGGGACTTTGGTGGCTCAACGATTACCGGTTTGAGTGGGATGTCGATCTTACGGGCAAACTCAAGCCTGGTAAAAATCGATTGACTCTTAGGCTACACAATCCCCATCACTTTGGTGGAATGTTTCGTCGCCCGTTCCTCTACCGAGCCAACAAGTAAGCAACGACTATGCAACGATCATTCTCCATCTGTTTACTGCTACTGGTACTTGGATCGGCTATCGGGACATCATTGGCCCAAGATCAGCAAAGTCCGTTCCGTTATGTCAGGGCCAAGGCGTTTCACATTCCACCGGAGACGACCACCGAGGAGTCGGGGTATTTCTCTTTGTGCGAAGGGGCCGATGGCAAGATCTACATCGGCACGGCAGCGTATGGTCGAAATGCTTATCTGGTCGAGTTCGATCCGAAGACCGAAGCCATGCGTGTGGTTCTAGATACCCACAAGCTTGTGGGATTGCCACTGAGTGCCACAGGCTATGCGGCGCAGAGTAAGCTCCACACACGCAACCATGTGGGTGCCTCGGGTAAGATCTATGTGGGATCCAAACAAGGTTACCCATCGGCGGCTGAGAAGAAGCTCATCGAGGCCGGTCAGCAGATCCCAGAGTACCTCGGCGGATATGTGATGAGTTACGATCCCAAGACACAGACAAGTGAGAACTTGGGAATGCCTATGCCGCTGACTGACGAGCAAAGGGCCAAGGGCAAGAAGGAAGGGCAGGGGGTCATCGATGTGACGTCTGATGAAGCCCGAGGGATTCTCTATGTGATCACCTGTGAGGAGCAACGTTGGATGCTCTATGATATCAGGTCGAAAACTTATCGTGATCTTGGAGTGGTTTTAAAAGATCAGCCCAATACGATTATCGATGCACGAGGTCGAGGCACGGCCATCACGTCCGACTACCAAATCGCTCGCTATGATCCTCAAAGCGATGCGGTGAGTGTCTCGCCGTTGTTGGTAGGGGATCGGAAGTTTTCGGAGTATGTCGGTGCCGATCGTGTTCATCCCGATTGGCGGATTGCTTCCGATGGCAAGACAGCTTATTTGCAACTGCTGAATGATCTTCGGATGTTCAAAATCGATTTGAGTGCGGATGCCGGTCTAGCGGTGCAGGCGATCGATTTGGGGAACCGTATCGAGGGAGAGAACCCCGATTCTCGCGGATCGATTTCGATTGGGCCCGATGGTAATGTTTACTCGGTGGTGCGCATCGACAACAAGAGCGGGTTTGGGAGTGGATACGTTCATCATTTGGTTCGGCATGAACCCGCCAGTGGCAAGATGGTCGATATGGGGGTACTGGCCATCTCAAATCCCGAGTACTTCGATTTTTCGAAGGGGCCCGGAAAGAATGAGGATGGCAGCCCCAGGCCCACGCATGGTTTTCATCGATTGCCTGACGGGACGTTGACCCCGTTGCACGTCGTGTTGGCGATGATTGTCACACAGGATGGGACGATCTATGCGACGACTCTGTATCCCTTTACTCTCATGCGCATCGAGGGAGGCGTAGAAGATCCTGCGGCAAGGTAGTAGAAATCACTGTATATCCGATTACAGCATTTATAATTGAGGACTAAACGAAAATGGTAAAGCGAACCATGGGGCAGCGGATCTATCGTGAACCAACAGCCGAGCAGGCGGCCAGATACCGCAAGATCCGCGAACTGATCTCGGAGGAAATACCGGAGATTAAGCACGAGGCCAAGGCGATGCGTGAGAATCGAAGGGTTGCGATTCAACAAGCCGTAGCGATGCTCAAATCCGAGCGGGAACACCAAGGAATGTCCTTAGCGGATATCAGCAGCAAGACCGGTATAAGCAAATCGGCGATTTCCAAATTGGAGAACAATCACGAAGCCAATCCGACAATCAACACTCTTGTAAAGTACGCAGAGGCTCTTCGAATGGAGTTATCGGTAAGCCTTACTGTGAAACGCTAGAACTCCGATGGCTCTAGTCAATAGCCCTGCGTCGATTGCGACAGCGATACCAAGAGCACGTGGATCTCTGGCTGACGGCAGAGCGGAATCTGCCTGCTGCCTTTAATCGTATCCTAAAAACTGCAAACCTTAATCCGTCGAAGTCTTTTTCGAGGCGAGGTTCATCGAACTGGTGAGCCATTTCGAAGCCGAGATCCGCAATTTCGATTGTTGCTTGCTGATCGTTTGGTTCATCTTGATGACCAGCTTTTCGCGATACTCGGTAAGCTTTCGATCGAGGATCTCTCGAATCCCCTCTCCGATCCACTCGGCGGCTTGGCCATGGATCTGACTGATCTCGTGCACCCGAAAATCCAAGAGCTCAATCGTTGCATCGGTCACCTTCGGTCGAAACTCGACATCCGGCGGGAACGAAACCGGTATCAACTTGATCTCGACCTGGCAATCGACCTTCATCCGTACCGTCGCATCGGCCTTAGCCGAGACACTCACAAGCTGCACGTCGCGAGCAAACTGGTTCACTCGACCGAAAAGTTTCAAAGGTGCGACTACCCAAACGCTCGTTGTGAACTTTTTGCCATCAGGCTCGACATCAAACTTCTTAACCTCTACCTTCAATTCATTGGCCGGATCGACAAACTCGATTAAGTAGCGCGACCAAGTCCCGTCATTGGCCATCTTCCACCGCTGCTTGGTGTCGATCCGCATGCCATCGAGCTTCACATCCAGACCGTCCCATACCCGACGCTGCTTGCCCCACTTGCGGGTGTCCTCGACGTTGGCTGGCAAATTCATCAAGCACAGCCAACGCGCCCACTGACTGAGTTCCTTAAGTTCCTCCTGAGTCGGACTAGCAACCTGATCGAGTGTCTCGGGCAACTCTAACTTGCGCTCGGTGAGAACAGGGTCACCGGCGACTTGAAAGTCAACTTCTTGAGCCCATAAGGCAAGATCACCTGTCAGTGAGCACCCAAAGACGATCACCACGACGAAAAGCCAACGCGCTGCGATCCTTCGAGTTACCGTCATGCTAAGCCAAAATCGACTATAATGATGCTTTGAGTTTAAACGCCTTAGCCCACCAATCTGTCCATTGTATCTTCGTCCGTGAGTTCGAGCGAACTTGCGGACAGATACGAACTTCACCCCATCGCATCCTTATCCTGGCGACACAATCGTTTCCAACATGGCTCGTTCTCAAAGAAAACCCCTTTTGCTAGCTATCTTTTTGGTTCTTGGTACCTGGGGGCAACGGCTAGCGGCCCAGGAATCTGCTTTTTCCCAAGAACGGCTCGACAGCTTGGTACAAGAGGCCAAGAGTCGCGGAGAGGCTTCTCGAGGACTGCAGGCATTTACCCGCGCGAATCTGGCTTGTTTTTCTTGTCACCGGATCGGAAGTGCCGGTGGGATCATCGGGCCGGAACTGACCCAAATCGGCAAGCAGCGTTCGGCTGAGCAACTTGCCGAAAGCTTGCTCTGGCCTAACCGCAAACAGGAGTCTGCTTACCAAGCTTATAAAATTCAAATCGAGGATGGACAGGTTCTAACGGGGTATGTCCAGAACCCAGAGGCTTCGCCGCTGGTGTTCGTCGATCCGGCCACTGGTAAAACCCAATCGATTCGGCGCGATGCGATCGAGCAAATGGCAACGAGTGTTTCTTTGATGCCCGCAGGTCTTTTTGAGTCCTTAACCTTGGGCCAACAAGCAGACTTGCTTCGCTTTCTTATGGGCATGGGAACCGACCCTGTGGACTTGGCAAATCTCGAAGCTCAGATTCGATCGGCAAGTACTCACGAACCTGCGAAGTTTACTTGGACGATTCCTCCACTGCATCCGGAGGACTATCCAAACCACATGGAGTTTGTCAATCGCGATCGTGTTTACGATTGGTACACCAAACAAGCTTTGCACTTTGCGGCGATGAAGAATCGACCCACTTGGGTCGAGCCTTTTCCTGGGCTCGATGGAGGCAAGTTTGGGCACTGGGGAAATCAAAAAGAGGATACTTGGAAAGGTGACGAGTGGAACCAAGTCGACCTAGGTTCGATGCAAAGCAATGTTTTGGTTGGTGAGCCCAAAGCGGTACCACGGGCCGTGGCGATCCGGATTCAGGCCGATCAAAAGCTCTCTGCATGCTTCAACACCGATACGTTGGCTTACGAAGCGGTTTGGTCTGGTGGCTTTGTCCGTTTCACCGATGTAAGGCATGGATACATCGACGGATTTAGAATCGAGGGTACCAAACAAGATTTAGGGGATTGGGCGCGATCCTTTAGGCAGATTGTTCCTGGGGCTGAGCAAGCCCGATACCGGGGCATTTACCGCAGCGGTAGCGAAGTGGTCTTTGCAGTCGAACACGACTCAAAAATGTACTTGGACCATTTGGGGATCGATGCAAGCGGACAGTGGAAGCGGACGATCGCACCCGCGAGTGAGCATCCGAAGAAGGATGTGCTCCTAGGGGGCAAATCGCAGTGGTCTCAAACATTCCAAACTCCGATTCGCATCGGGCAGGGGAGTGGATATGTGGTCGATACGATCGAGCTTCCGAGCAACAACCCTTGGAACACGCTCATCGCCGGAGGTGCTCATGCGTTTTTGAGCGACGGCAGAGCCGTGGTCGTGAGCATGCAAGGGGATGTCTGGTTGGTATCAGGACTCGACACTGATACGGCTAATTGGAAGCGGATTGCTGCAGGCATGCATCATCTGCTGGGTTGTGTTGTCCACGAGGACAAGATTTACACTTTGGGCCGCAATCAAATCACTCGCTTGCACGATTTGGACGGCGACGAGGAAATCGATTTCTACGAATGTTTTTCGAACGCTTATACGACCTCTCCTTCGGGGCACGATTATTTGTGTGGGCTGGAGCGGGACTCCGACGGCTATTTTTACTTTGCTTCGGGCAATGAGGGTTTGGTACGCATCAGTCCCGATGGTCGAAAAGCGAGTGCCATTGCTACGGGATTCAGGAACCCCGATGGGATAGGACTCTTGGACGATGGGAGTTTGACAGTCCCTTGTTCGGAAGGGGATTGGACTCCGACATCGATGATTTGCTTGGTCGCTCCTAGCGAATCATCCGATGCGGCAAATCGCTATGCGAGCGATCCGGCTCCTTTCTACGGGTATCGAGGACCTCGGGCTAACCAGAAGATCGAATTGCCGCTTTTGTATTTGCCGCGAGGGATCGACAATTCTAGCGGTGGGCAGTTGCAAGTCCACAGTTCTAAGATTGGGCCATTGGATGGACAGATCGTCCACACGTCTTTCGGCACTGGAACGATGCATCTGCTTCTTAGAGATCGAGTCGGTTCGCAGTGGCAAGGGGCTTTTAGTCCACTGCCTGGTGATTTTCGATCCGGTGCTCACCGAGCTCGAGTGCGTCCTCAAGACGGTTGCATCTACGTCACAGGCATGCACGGCTGGGGCTCTTATACACCGGCCCCAGGTTGTTTCCAACGGCTTCGCTACACGGGATCTGGAGTTGTCCTACCAACGGGTTTTCACGTCCATCAAAATGGCGTTCGGATTGAATTCTCAAACCCGATCGATTCGTCCAAGTCCCAGGATATGAGCAAGCACTTTGCGCAGTGTTGGAACTACCGATACTCGCCCGCTTATGGATCTCGCGAATACTCCGTGATGCACGAGGGAGCCATGGGGCACGATGTGCTGAATATACGCAGCGTGATAGTTTCGGAGGATTCCAAGAGTCTATTCATGGAGATCCCGGATCTGCAGCTTTGTAGCCAATTGCATTTGCTCCTCGATATCGGCATGTCAAAGCCCGTCGAACTTTTTGCAACAGTCAACGCCATGGATACGCCTTACGATTCGGATCGGTTAGTTGCTCGCAATGCTCTGGGCAAAAAACTTCCCCATCCGATGAGTCGGGATTTGGACTATTTGACCAAGCGGATCGCTAATCCTTGGCAAAAGAAGCTCGAAGGGGCAAGGGAGATTCAGATCAAGGCGATGGACAATCTGCAGTTCTCGGAAAAGAAGTTGCAGGCTAAACCAGGCGAGGTGATCAAGCTCAAGTTCGTCAATCCCGATGTGGTGCCCCACAATTGGGCGTTGGTTCAACCCGGAAGGCTCGAGCAAGTCGGCGATTTGGCCAACAAGCTCATCGGATCCCCGGAGGCTTATCTCAAGCAGTACGTACCGGACTCCGATGCAGTGATTTGTTTTACCGACATCATCGAGCCGGGTTCGGAATTTGCGATCTATTTCAAAGCTCCTGAAAAGCCTGGTCGCTATCCTTATCTGTGCACGTTTCCTGGGCACTGGATGGTTATGAATGGAATCCTCGAAGTTGGGCTATAGAAAGGCTCTTGCAACAAACTCATGAGTGATCAAACGCACATTGCCCTGGGGCAAAGCCCTTATGTATCTGTCCGATGGCATGGAGATTCGCTGGGCCAGCTCGAACTTTTGGATCAGACGTTATTACCAGAGACGCTCCGGATGATTCCGATCCAGAGCGTCGAGCAAGCCCACGAGGCGATCGTATCGCTGAGGGTTCGTGGAGCACCTGCCATTGGCATTGCAGCGGCCTATGCGGTCGTCACAGGGATGAGACCTCTGGTCGAGCGTCGCGCTGCGATCGAAGAGTCGGTGCAAAGAGCCAAATCGCTTTGCGATTATTTGGCCACCAGTCGCCCTACGGCGGTGAATTTGTTCTGGGCTCTGGACCGTATGCGACGAATCATCGATCGCAATAGCAATGTCGCTTCGGCTCATGAACTTGCCAATCAACTCTTGCGTGAGGCTCGTCAGATCCACGACGAGGATCGTCGCATGTGCCATGCAATCGGGGAATACGGAGCGTCTTGTTTCGAACCCGGCAGCGGGATCCTTACCCACTGCAATACCGGAGGTCTAGCGACATCGGAATTTGGAACCGCGCTGGCTGCTATATTGACGGCCCATTACCAAGGCAAGCAGATACAGGTCTACGCCGATGAGACTCGACCGCTCTTGCAAGGTGCCCGATTGACGATGTGGGAGCTTCAGCAGCACGGAGTTCCCAGCACCTTGATCTGCGACTCGATGGCGGCCCAAGTCATGCGTGAAGGTCGTGTCCAGTATGTGATCGTCGGGGCCGATCGGATCACAGCCCGAGGCGATACGGCCAATAAGATCGGGACGTATGGTCTTGCTGTATTGGCCAGGCATCATCAAATTCCGTTCTTCGTTGCGGCACCTTCGAGCACCTTTGATCTATCGATTGTCGATGGGGCCGACATTCCCATCGAACAACGGAAATCAGAGGAGATCACCTCCGCGTTCGGAAAACGAACCGCACCTGTGGATGTCCAAGTCTACAACCCTGCTTTCGATGTTACCCCCTCGGAACTTATCACCGCAATCATCACCGAGGTGGGAATCATCCATCCGGTCAACCAGCAGAGCGTCGGCCAAGTCCTATCTCGGTCCTAAAATCGAAACACTGGTAAGTTTCATGCCTGTTGGGGATTGCCAATCCCGGAATAATATCCGGCAACCCTGCGTGCTTAAGAACTTTTTGTAGACCAACCTCAAGAGAATTCATGACAAACACAACCTCCGACACGACCTCCGATCGCAAAGCGATGCTCGTTGCCAATATCCTTTCGATCGCAATCCCCTTGGTCGTAGCTCTGCTTTTAGGAATCCCGACGAAGATCGATCTTGGGAGTTGGACAAAGCAATTACCGCATTTGATCGGTGCAATCAATGTCGTGACCAGTGGAGTGCTTGTGATCGGCTGGCTTGCAATCCGCTCAGGAAATGTCTCTGTGCATCGAAGTGCGATGCTGACGGCCTTTGGACTCGGTGCAGGTTTCTTGGTCTGTTACGTCCTTTACCACCTGACGAATCCATCGACCAAATTTGGAGGCCAAGGAGCGATCCGTGGGGTTTATTATTTTGTGCTCTTGTCCCACATTCTTTTGTCGCTGGTGGTCTTGCCGCTGGTGTTACGTGCCCTTTGGTACGCAATGCTCGGACGGTTTGATCTTCACAGACGCATCGCTAAGCGGGCTTATCCAATCTGGTTGTACGTCTCAGTTACCGGCGTGATCGCTTATTGGATGATCTCGCCCTATTATCAGCATTCGACAGGGCTTTGATCACCTGCATGCGAATCTAGCCACGCTTGGTGGCATAGAGCTCAGCATAAGCGATCGCCCAGTCGTCGACGGACTTGTAGAATCGCTCGATGTCGACTTGGCCTAACGGCAGATAGAAGGCTCGGGTCAGGAGTTCTCGGTCGGCGATAGTCCCTTTAGCCTGTAGATCCAGAACATAGAACTCGTTGATCGGACGAACGACCATTTCAAATCGCGAGTACTTGTTCGATCGAACGCCCCGTTCGATCACAAGATCATCGCGGGTGCAAGCGCTTCCCCAGCCGGACTCACCGAAGACCGATTGGTATCGGAAGCCTGGGAACATATCGATCATCTTCTTGACGACTGTTTCGATCCGTTCGGTCAGATCCAAGCGGTATTTGGCATGAAGTCTTTTGTATTCTTCGACTTCTTGGCGCTTGCGCTGTTCTTCGGACTGCAACGACTCGGCTTTGCTAGCCCCACGCGCGACGGCTTTCTTAAGCCTCTCCTCAAACTCCGACATCATCATCCCCAGGGGCTGGTGTATCGGCTCGATCAGGGCTGCTCTCGACGGCAGGGTCGCTCGTTGGAACCTGAGGACTAGGTGCATCGCTGGGGGCAGGGGTAGTCGGTGGAACTTCCGCAGTAGGAGGAGATTTCTTTAGGAACTGCATCAAATCGCCGAAGGATCTCAGTGGCTCCTTGCCTTGTTGCATCGCTTCGGTGATCGGTTTTTCGGGTACGGGCCGAGAAATCTTCACTGGCCTTTGCGATCGAGACTCGTTGTTCTCGGAAGCATCTCTGCTGGACTGCGATCTGCGACCGGAGTCCTGCCGACCCCTGGGTCCTCTTGAGTCACCCGAGGAACCCGAGCGTCGATCCTCAGGACGGTTGCCCGAGCGCGGGCCACGGGGTTGCGAGGCAGGATTGTTGCTATTGGGACGGTTTGGTCCACGTCGATCTTGCCGCTCGGTTCGCTCTTGGCGATTTCTATTGTCTGTCGCAGATCGATCCGTGTTGGTCTTGCCGGAAGACTCTTGTGGTTGCGAGCCTGGAGCTCTCATCGAAAGCGCTACACGTTTCTTCGAGTCATCGGTATGAAGGACCCATACGGGAACAACATCGCCTACTTGGACGAACTGATGAGCATCTTCGACAAAGGAGTGGCCAAGTTGGCTTACGTGCACAAGACCGGTGCAATCTGGTCCAAGTTCAACGAATACGCCAAAGTTGGCGATGCCGATGACCAGGGCCGAAAGCATTGTGCCTGGTTCGAGCCGATCCATCGAAGGAACATAGCTTCGAAGAGGAACTGGATATTGGAAATCACGACCATCGGCAAACGGGAACTGCAAGGCTCGGGATACCGAGAGAAGTTTGGAGCGACCGACTTGCCAGCTTCGTGCAAGTTTATCGGCGTCGATTGCCAATGCGGGCCGTTCCATAGGGCCTTCTGGAATCGCAGGCATGCTCACAGAGCTGCGAGCAGGCGCAGTCTGATCTGTCGGATCTGTCGGATCAGTCGGATCAGTCGGATCAGTCGGATCAGTCGGATCAGTCGGATCAGTCGGATCAGTCGGATCAGTCGGATCAGTCGGATCAGTCGGATCAGTCGGATCAGTCGGATCGGTCGGATCAGTCGGATCAGTCGGATCAGTCGGATCAGTCGGATCAGTCGGATCGGTCTGGGCGACTTCAACACCGAAGTTGGGGTTGATTTCGTCGCTGTGATCTTCGAATCCGAAGGCTTCGACGCTTTCGGAGCTTGTAGAGTCCAAAGCCATGCTTTGGGCCGCCGCGACGGCTTGGGCAATTTTTTCGTAATCGGGTTTTTCCCAACCTTCGGGGCCCGGAGCCGGTGCTGGGAGTTGGGCGTGAGCCACCAATCGTTCGGCTAGTCGGTAGTCTTCAGGATGGACGATGGTTCCGTCTAGCGAATTTTCGCTTTGATAAACTCTCAGGAAACCGATCGCTTGACGGGCCTTGTTTTCAGAAAGGGATTCTTTCAAGAACTTCGATAGCGATTCGCGGTTGGTGATCGATCCTTTGGGGCGTTCTTCGACGAGCCGTTTGGCGGTCGCATCGTCCATGCCTGGGATCCGTTTGAGAACCTCGACATCGGCGTGGTACATATCGACACCGGCTTTGGTGATCGCTGCCGAGATGGCTTCTTGAAGGGCCGACTCGAGTTCTCCTTGAGGCAACTCGCGTTGATACGATCCAAGTCGCAAACGAGCTGGCTCGATTTTGAGGATCTGTCGCAACGGATCTTGGAGTTTCCAAGCTAGCCAGACGGCGGATCGGTGCCTGCGAGAGATTTTCGGGAGTTCGACCAGTGAGTTTCTTGAGGTGCAGAAGGCATCGCCGCCTTGGCGGTCTGCGAAGGTCCAGTAGAGACTACCTTCAGCCGATTGCTTCATCAGCTCGGCGACCGAATGGATCAAGTACCTGCGTGCATGGCCGTTGGTCAGAGCAACCAAGGTGACTTGGTGTTGGTGAACCCATTGACCGAGTTGAGCGACGTTTTGGGAAACCACGTCGGGTTTGGAGGAGTTGCAGACGATATCCCCGGTCATGAGCAATTCGCCTTGTGCATCGACGATTGCCACAGCGGCGGTCTTTTGTCCGACGGCATCGATCAGCAAGATCCTGTGTCCGCGAACCGGTCGTTGGAGCATGACGGCTTCGAGGTGATCAACAGCCGATTCGATGAGGGCTTGATTGGCATCCTCTTCAAGGATTCCTAAGACGTCTTGTTGGAGCCTGGGCAGCAGGAATTCTTTGAGGCCCGTATCAGCGACTTCCATCAGCAGCGGATGCATAGGATGGCGACCAGGGCACAAGGAATCTCGGCATAACTGCACGAGTGGTTTTGCATCGATCTGGTAATTGAGCTGGATGATTTGAGACCGCAGACCTCGCGAGAGCATCAGGACCTGAAATGGTGTCAGATCGTGTAGCGGTTTTCGGAGCCGTCCGTAGGATTCGAGGATCCCGCGAAGCCATCTTCGACGTCGTTGACGAGGCGAAAGCTGTTTATCGCTGAGGCTCTTGGTTTTTATCTGCTTGGGTTTCTTCCGATCGCTTTGGAACGATGCGATCGAAGGCTCCTTGGCTTGCTCTGGAGCGGGAACCTCGGGGCTTGCGCTTTGGTCCGTGGTAGGCAGCTCGGACTGCGGATCGGAAAGGACGGCTTGGCCAGGGCTTTGTTCTGTGTTTGATTCTGTGTTTGATTCTGGGATTGTAAGCTCAGCATTCTCAGCCGGGTCATGCTGCGTTTGAGCATTCTCCTTTGGGATTGCTCCGGTGATCTGTGCAGACTCGGTGTTCTCAGAATCTTTTTCAGAGTCTTTGTCAGAATCTTTGCTGGGTTCTGGCAGGATTTTTACCGAGACGACAGCGTTTTTGAGCAATGCTCGCTGAAGGGTCAGTACGAGCTGTGCGTCTTCGCTGAGCAAGAGTTGCAGCCATCGTTTGACTTTAGGGATCAGTACCTGGGTGTCTTCGGGGCTGAGTCCCGTTTGGTTTTGAATCCAACCGGGTAGGTCTTGGATGTTTTCACCGCGGCATAGCAGGATCGCCTGTCCGACTTTCTCGATGTTCGGATCGGCTTCGGCGAAGGCCTTGGCTGTTTTTTTCCCGCGAAGGTTCTTAGCGATCGCGTCGACCTGAGAGATCGAGGTGCACTGGTTGATGACTTGTGAGACTGCCTCGCTCCAGTGTCCATCTTTTTGAAGGGTCTGAGCGATTTGTTCTTTGTGGTTTGAGAGAGTCGATTCGTAAACGACTGAGCGTTTGAGGCGCGAGAGGGTCTTGCTATCGAGACCACCGAGTTCATCTGGCCGATAGGTAGCCAGATAGTTTGGCTCGTAACCTTGGTTTAACAGTTCGACAGGGAACCGCAGCAACTCCTCCGGGAGCCGCATATACCGGGCGATCGCGGGTAGATCTTTCATAGACGATTGGTAGGAGTCATTGTGGGGGCAATCAATGCCTGTCGGGGTAGGATGATAAACCATCCTGGATCAAAAACGAGTACATCATCCGCCACAAGAACCGCAATCGCCAAGTGGGGGAACTTGGGAATCTAGGGCAGAGGGGGGTAGTTGTCAAGCATCGAGCCACCGAGCGGGCCGGGATTCTCCCGAGACCCTATTTTACCTGGTTTGCCAAGCGGGCTAGCGAATCTGCTTGTCGGGGCATTTTTGGCTCAAGCGAACGCCTATTTAGGACGATGTTTTCAGGGCGGAAAAGGCTCGATGGGGGACAAATCGGGTCGGGCCTTGTGTGCATTTGATTGAACGTCTTTTGTTTGATAGCTCTAGAAACGATTGTCCCCATGAATTCTCCTGCTGCTTCGACTCTTCCCATCGATTCGATCCTCGTTTGTGTTCCTTCGAACGATCCGGTTGGTTCGGATTCATTCACCATCTCCAGGCCCACCACGGTTCCAGGCAAAGCCTCCGGGGTATCACTAAAGCCGAACGCTAAAAGCGTTTCTAGCCACCGCTCGACGATTCGGTTGGCAGATCTGCTCGATGCCTTTAAGGCATGCGTCGCCAACGAACTGGTATGGATCGAAGACTTCAATGAGGATCAGATCGAGATCTCCGAGGACTTGCGCGAGGTGCTGGAAGTCTTTGCTCAAATTCGTAGCCAAGATGTCGGCGAGAACTAAAGACTCTGCCAAAATAGCATTTCAGTTCGTCGGTGATAAAAAACCGGCTGAGGCTAGAACAGATCGGGAGTATAGAGTTCCGGAGCGATCAGCTCGGGGCCTTGGTTGCGCACCGAGTTGGCTTTGCTCGACACTCGAGTCGGTTGCAATGTTCCGGCGCCTGCGGGACCGACGAGATCTTTGATGCTTTGCCAGTGGGCTTGACTCGATAACCAACGTGCGACGGCCGTTTCGTCTTGGAGCACCACTGGCATACGATCGTGCACGGAGCGTGTATCTGCTCCGGCATCGGTGGTGATAATGGTTGTCGATAGCAAAGGCTCTTGGGCTCGATTGCCGTCGAGATCTTTGTGATTGGATGTCCAAAGGCATGCCAAGGCCAAGGGTTTGGACTCGGGCCGATGGATCCAATACGTTTGCTTGCTGGCGGCTTGCTCTTTGGCGGAAGCTTCAGGGCCGAGCATTTGTTTCCACTCGTAGTAACCATCGGCAAGCAGCACGCAGCGACCTTGATCCAGCAGTGGTCTGTAAGTGGGTTTTTCTTCGAGCGTTTCGCATCGGGCATTGATCATGCTGTAAGCGATTTTCAGGGAGTCGGCCCAAGGTGGGACCAGTCCCCAACGCATGGCTTCGAGTTGCGGCTGGGTATCGGCGGCAAACTGCCTTATGACCAACACCGGTTGCGTAGGTGCGATGTTGTAGCGAGCCTGGCATATCCCCGGATGCGTCTTGATGATCGCTCCGATGCTTGCAGGCCAAAGGTTGGCATAAGCTGGGAAGAATTCCAAAAGCCAGTCAAGCACCGGTGTGTGGAGAGTAAGTCTTCCGCACATTATTCCGGGCTGACTTCGACCAAAGGTTCGTAAGTCCCATCGTCCTTGAGGAATCTGCCAGCATAGAATTCCATGCTCAGGTGCAGGCCCATAAGAGTCCGGCGCGTACAGGGTGCCAGCGAACGATAAAAGACCCATTGGTCATCGCCGATTTGAACGCGGCAGCCTTGGGCTACATCGTCCGAAACTTTGTGAAGGTTATGGGCGACGGTCAAAGGCCGCCAAGTGTATTTCGGATTACGACTCTTGGAACCGACGGCCACCAGCAGGGAACTCAGGAGTCGAGGGCGGGTCGTGCGGCTTTCAAGAATCACTTTGCCTGGGGATCCTTGCAAACTACCTTGGGTGGTCCCTCTTCGCCACTCGGGCAAATTCAGAGGCAAAAGCAAAGCGACCGGATCGCTGGTGTCTTGGTTGGATTGCTCGTCGTGGGAGTGTCTCTGGATACGGCCCTCGTTGCTTTTTGCCTGAGGCTCAAAGCTCACCGTCGGATCGAGGGTCCAGGTCGAAGTCGACTTCCAATCGGCCTTGGTGTCTTGGGGATTGCCCATGACCGAATCGGCCATGTAGATCATGCCTTCTTGTCTCATGAGCATGACTTGGCGGTAGATCGTGCAAGTACCTTCTAGGTCGCATTCGAGTTCGAGGTAGTCGACATCGTCGTCGGAGAACCAGCAGACTTCATTCCAAGCCACATCGATATGGATGGGCTTGCCCCTATATTCCAAGGCGATATCCCAATCTCCTGAGAAGATTCTTTTGCCGGACTCATCGCACAGATCCAACCAGATCGAATCGCCAGAGAAGTCCAGGGCAAGTTGGCAGTCGTTTCTGCGCCAGTTGCGGCGCATCGAGACAATATGACTCTTTTCCCAATAGTGGCTGGGTTTAGGGAGTCTCGCGTCGTTGGTTTTATTCTTGCGAAGTTTCGCAGGTTTGAAGCCCGAGAGCTTGCCGACTTGGTCGGGCAACGCGACGGCGGCAGCAAGCTGCACTTTTTTATGATCCTTGCAGAGCTTCATCAGCGATGTCCAAAATTCCGCGTCATGGCGAGAGCTCTCGGTCTGATCGAGCATCGCGTGGCCGGTCGCGTCGGTCAGGTGCAACAAGATCGATTGGAGTTTGGCTAGAGCACGGCGTTGGGGTGGATACCACTTGCGAGCACCGACGCTGTCGGCTGCCCAGCGACTGCGGATGAGCGAAGCGACAAAGGCGCGAAGATCCTGTGCTCCAAAGCTCAGCAAGGCCTGTGGGTCCTCTGCCGTTTGCTCGATCAGTAAAGCCAAGCGATTGAGTGTTTCGCTGACGATGCGATCCTTTCCACCCAAGTGAGACATCTGTTTGGCTAGAGCCAGTGGCACTTCGCATGCCCAGATCACCCATGGGAAAAGGCCATCGCTGGGGCCTTGCTCCCAGGCCCGATCGACTTGAGTCAAGGTCGATTGGAGAACTTCGAGCCACAGGGCAGGGGGGACATCGCGGCCCACTTCAGGAAGGGCGTAGAGCCAGCCTGTTGCCGTCAGGGCGACGTAAGGATCGTAACTGGATTTGGGAAGCTGCTGAGTGATCCACTTGCCGATCTTAGATGCTTGGGCGACTTGCTGAGCGCGGATCTCCTCTGGAACGACCAATCCTTGTCTGCCCTGCTTTCCCTTGCGAGTCGATTTCGAAAGGCTGTAGCCGAAAGGTTCAGCACCAAAGGCATCGACCAGGTCGTGGAGAAACTCCCGATGAGCAGGTTTGGCGACATCCCATTTTCCGATGCCCCAAAGCATGGCTTGGAGATACTGGTGGATTGGGAAGTCCAAGGGTTTTTGTTTGCCCTTTTTTGGCTCCACGGGCAATGAGCTTTGCAATAAAGCAACATTGTCCACGCAAAGTTTCTCTAACCACTGAATGGCCGTTTGGTTATCGGCTTCGCCAGCGGAGGCTTCTTTCGAGCGACCTGCTCGATGCTTGGGCTTTACCCAGTCCATAGGATCTCGTCCAATGAGTAAAAACGTGATACGATATCGGGCTACGACAAGGCCCAATTGTTGTTGCAGAAATTCTAGATGCAAGAATCATTTTGGATGATTCTTGGAATCGAACCGACCCCCAACTTGGGTCTCCAAGTACCCACGGCACTTCAAAATAAGTGGTCTTGAAATGACAGGAATCGATACGACTGCAGAAAAGCACAAGGTTTCCTTATTCAGCGATTTTCTGCAGTTTCGTTTCCAAACAATTTTTGCACTCTTGTTTTATGCAGTATTGGGCGGAAATAGCGCACAGAACCTGCTGGGCCAAGATGAGGCTTGGGTCGAGCAGTCCGAGATTCTAAAAAGGATTGAAAAAGGTTTTTCGGATCCACCTTCCTGTAAAAAGATGGTCGATGATGGGAGGGTCTGGATCCATCGCGATGAGCAAGCGGTCATTGTCGATGGCTACATTTGCCAAAGAACCGCGCCGTTGGAAATGTTCGCTTGCCCCATCGGAACCAAGGAGCACGAGTCGGTCGTAGCGGTGTTTGCCAAGTCCCGTTTTGTGCATGCATCGCTTCTTGCGGTGGGGGCAAATCCAGGAAAGCCCGTTGCGTTTGAACCTAGATTCACACCTGCCAGCGGTACAACCATTCGAGTTTATGCCCTGTGGCACAACGAGAAAGGGGAGACTCAAGCGACCTTGGCCCAGCACTGGATACGTCAAACAGGAACGAAAAAGCCGATGCTCTGGGATTGGGTATTTGCTGGAAGCAAAATTTATAAAGATCCCGAAACTGGCAAGGAAACTTACATGGGTGACGGCGGTGAACTTTTAAGCGTAGCCAACTTCATGACATCCACGATGGATGTATCTGTCAAAAGCGATGCGGCCAATGCCGGACTGGTTTTTGAAGCCTACACCGACAAGATCCCAAAGCGTTTCACGCCCGTGAGATTGGTCCTGGTCTTGAGCGACGAGGCCCCTTATGCGGAGGACGTTGCCGAAAAAGAAAAAGAAAAAGAGAAGAACACCGATGCTGCCCAAAGTGAGCCAGAGTTGCCCAAGCACTTGAAAGCCCAGGTGCCCAAGCGTCTCTTGGAATTCCTACCGCCTAAGAAAACTTGATATGACCCCATTTGGACAACGACTTGCTGAGGCTGTTACTCGGAAGAAGAATCCCGTTTGCGTCGGAATCGACCCTCGTGCAAACTCACTCCCCGAGGGGCTAAGGCCTGGATCGAATGCCGATCTTGAATCGATCGTCGAAGCTGTACAGGCATTTTGTTTCGAGGTCATCGATGCGGTGTCCGATTTGGTTCCGGTGGTTAAACCCCAAGCGGCATTCTTTGAGGAACTCGGGTCCCTTGGGATGGTGGCGCTGCACAAGACGGTGCGTTACGCAAGCCAGCGAGGTTTGTTGGTGATCATGGATGCCAAGCGGGGTGATATCGGTACAACGGCCGCTGCCTATGCGAATGCTTACTTAGGATCTGGATCTCCAGGCACAACGCAATACAGCCCATGGGGCGGCGATGCACTGACGGTCAATCCTTATCTTGGTGCTGACACACTAGAGCCCTTCACCCAGCGATGCGCTTCGAGTGGCTCAGGACTTTTTGTTTTGGTTAAAACCTCGAATCCTGGAAGCAGTTTTTTTCAGGATCAAAAGCTCCAAGACGGCAGAACGGTCAGCGAAAAAATCGCCGATCATGTACAAGCTTTATCGCACGCGACGCGAGGTGAGCTCGGCTATGGTGATATTGGAGCCGTCGTCGGAGCGACTTACCCGAAAGAGCTTGAAGCGATGCGCCAGCGTATGCCTAGCACTTGGATTTTGATCCCCGGTTACGGAGCCCAAGGAGGCTCGGCTAAGGACGTCAAGCTTGGACTCGATTCGCGAGGGCTCGGTGCGATCGTCAACTCTTCGCGTGGAATTATCTTCGCTTACGAACAGCCCAAGTATCAGGCATCCACGTGGACGTCTGCCGTGCGGAACGCTACGCTCGATATGATCGAGGCTCTGAGCTAACAAGTGGCTTAGAACCACTCCTTTCTCTCGACACCATAAGTCTGATAGAAAGCATCGTCGGGCATCGTTAAATAAATAATCCCTTCGATCAATCCGATGACCTGCATGCTCATCAGACCAAAGATGGGTACGATCAGGCATGGGGTCAACACGACGCACGAGAGAGTCACAACCAGCATAATGATGCCAGCGTTACTGAGCCCAAGGATGAACTTATGAATCCCCAATGAGCCAAGAAGGATTCCGCAGATACCTGCTGGAACCTTCTTGCCAACGAAGTCTCTATACTCTTGATCGACTTCGTATTCATTTGAGCCAGAGACGCCTCGAGCCGATGGGTCCCTGGGTCTGGCCATGGGGACTGGAATATGAAATTTTCCAGTGCATTTTGGGCAATCGGAAAGCGATCCAGCTTCGGATGGATGAACCGTGAGGATCGCTTGGCAATGCGGGCAATTGACTTCCATAGGATTGACCTTATCTCGGATCGTTACCTTTAGCTCTCTGCTCATGATAGCCTAGTGCATATTGCACGGCTTGGGCCGAATCGATACCTTGAAGGAATTCCTTTCCAAAAAGTTCTTTTTTTCTGCAAGAGCCGAGAGTCGATCGATGAAATACGGAATGAATTTATTGCTGTGGTCTGGTGAACTCAACGATGGTTTGGTTCCGGTGCTTGAGAAGCTCAAAGGCTATGGATACGACGGGGTTGAAATTCCGATGTTCAACCTCGACTTAGACTATGCTGCTTGGGGCAAAAAACTCGATGCGATCGGACTGCGGCGAACGGGTGTTACGGTTCGAAACGTCGATGACAATCCGATTAGTCCCGATGCATCGATTCGTCGCAAAGGGGTCGAGCTCAACAAGCGAACGCTTGACTGCTGTGCAGCGGCGGGGGTCGAGACGATTGTCGGACCGTTTCATTCCGCCTTGGGGTACTTTTCCGGAGCAGGGCCGACCACAGACGAGTGGAAGTGGGGAATCGAGAGCATGACTTCTGTCGCTGAACATGCAGCGAAGGTCGGAGTGATGCTCGGCGTGGAACCTTTGAACCGCTTCGAATGCTACTTTCTCAACGCTCAAGCCGATGCGGCGGAATTTTGTCGACAGGTCAATCATCCCAACTGCCGCATGATGTACGACACCTTTCATTCGAACATCGAAGAGAAGAGTGTTAGCAAAGCGATTCATGACATCCAAGATATGCTCTGTCATATCCACATCAGTGAGAACGATCGGAGCACTCCGGGGGCTGGCAACGTGCGATGGGACGAAAACTTTGACGCTATTGCCCAGATCGGCTACGAAGGTTGGTTGGTGATCGAAGCATTCGGGCTTGCACTACCTGAGCTAGCTGCGGCGACACGTATCTGGCGGCGGATGTTTGACGACGAGCTGACGCTGGCCAAGGAGGGTTTAGAGTTCATGAAGGATCAGGTGGCCAAGCGATGCAAAAAAGGATAACTTCGGTTCGGTTTCTTGTGGCTGCATGGTGCATCGTCGGAGCGATCGAGCTTTCTGGAAAACTCATCGCTCAGGCGACTCCAGAAGATAAACCGTCGGTCATCTTAGTTCGCCCCGCACCATGGGGTCCCTGGCTAGCCCAGTGGAAAGCTTACCGAAGCTCGCAGTACCAATTTGCCGAAGTGGATTCGGTCGCCAGTTCGATTCAGTTGCGAGAGCAGATCGCAAAAGCCATATCCAACTGTAGCACGCCGGCCGTTGCGATTCTTTTATGTGGCGATGCGGCCCTTGAGGTCGCACCCAAGAAGTGGCAAGCTCTGACACCTGGAATCGTGCTAAAGACCGAGATTCAGCTTGGGGAACTGACGACCAAAGAACTCTGTACCGATGCGCTCTATGGCGATTTGGATCAAGATGGATGTCCAGACATTGCCGTTGGTAGGTTGCCGGCAAAGACTCCTGAGGAGCTCAAGCGGATGCTTCAGCGCAGCATCGACTATGAGTCGATTGCTCCAGGCCCATGGAACGATACGGTTCATGTCACTGCCGGGGTGGGTGGTTTTGGATTCCTTGCAGATACAGCCATCGAGACCGTCACGCGACGTTTTCTAACCGAGGGGATTCCGTCTTATTTCAAAATGAATGTTACGGTTGCAAGCTGCACGAGCACTTATTGTCCCAACCCATGGAAGCTTCGAGAGGCTTACATTGATCGGATCAATCAGGGTGGATTGTTTTGGGTTTATATCGGGCATGGTCAAGTCGATCAGTTGGATCATTTCCGGGTTTCTAAAGATTGGTTGCCTATCGGCCAGACGACCGATGCAGCGAGATTTCGCTGCCAGAATCGACCGCCAATCGCTTTGATGCTTGCTTGCTTGACCGGAGCTTACGACGCTCGTGTGGATTGTTTTTCTGAGCAACTTCTTGCTCAACCTCAAGGTCCAATCGCCGTCATCAGTGGATCTCGTGTGACGATGCCTTATGGGCTCAGTCAGTTTTCGAGCGAATTGATCAACGGTTGTTTTCGTGATCGAATCGAGACCCTTGGGGAACTGGTTCTCCAGGCCAAACGTCGAGTTTGGCTCGATGATGAAAAAGACATGGCAGAAACAAACACCAGTGAAACTTCAGCAAACGAGGTTGTCGATATCCGCAAGCGTTACCGAAAGATCGTTACCGAGATGGCCCAGGCACTCAATCCCAGCGACCACGATTTGACCCTCGAACGACGGGAGCATGTAAGGCTTATGAATCTCCTCGGAGACCCGCTGCTGAAGATCCCTTATCCAAATCCGCTGGAGTTTGAGGTTCCAAGCAGAGCCACTAGCGGTGAGATTCTTAGGATATCTGGTACATCGAGCCAAGCCGGCAGGTTGATCGTTGAACTGTCCTTGGTACGCGATCGCGTGCCAGAGAGTGTCTCGGCCTTGAGGGTCTATCAAGGGACAGAGCAAGACCACCAGCAGATGGATCAGAATTATCAACAGAGCAATCGGCTGACTGTCGAGCGGATCGAAAAATCGATCGACGCGGGATCCTTTGAAATCGATTTGCAAATACCTCCAGGTTCCTCGGGCCGCTATGTAGTTTCCGGTTATGTTTACGGCGATCAAGAATGGCTGGTTGGAACGAAGAAAGTGTTGATTCGGAAGCCGTAATGAATCTTGTGAGTATCGGTTCGATCGAGGATCCCCGCTTGGATCCCTACCGAAATCTTAGAACCACCAATTTGACCCGATTCAGCGGACGGTTCATCGCCGAGAGCAGACCGCTTGTGCAACGACTCTTGGCCAGCCAGCTTGAGGTTGAATCGATTTTGGTCGATCAGGAGGATCTCCCGCAAGCAATCCCGTGGCTACCGTCGGATGTACCGATCTTGGTCATTGCTCATGAGCTAGTGGCTGCTTTGATCGGCTTTGATTTCCACCGTGGTTTTATGGCTTGTGGGATCCGACCTCCAATGCCCAAGTGGGAACCGCAAGAGCATTGGAACGATCGGGGTTGTACGTCCGAATGGAATGCTGTGATGCTCGTTGGGGTTCAAGACCCTGAGAACATGGGTTCGATTTTTCGCTCGTGTGCCGCACTTGGAATCAGGGACGTTATCTTGGGGCCCAATTGTGTCGACCCCTTTGCGCGACGGGTACTGCGAGTCTCGATGGGCAACGCTTTCAAACTTTCCTTTTATCGAACAGAGCAGGTAGCTGATACCTTGAAAAGTGCCGGTCTAGTCGGCATTGAATCCTTGGCTGCCTGCTTATCGGCAAAAAGCATCGAGTTGACCCAATACCGTCGGAGCGGTCCAACGTTGGTCTTATTTGGAAACGAGGCTCACGGATTGCCCGAGGAGTGTATCGAGCTTTGTTCCAAGGGAATTCGCATCGACATGGCGATGGGAACCGATTCGCTCAATGTGAGCGTCGCTGCCGGAATACTGCTTCACTATGTATGCCGAATCGCCGACCAATAGGATTAGATAAGTAGTACGTAGGGTACGTGAAGCGGTCCTCGTATTGATTTTATGGCCCGTAAAATCACCAGGGACCGCGCAACGTACCATGGAACGATTGACCACGCTGAGAAGGCCAAGGTACGATCCGCTCTACTTGTCCGCCTGCGGCCAAGGGAGGTTCCGGAGGAACTCAGGGCATTAAGAAATGGGGAGAAAAGAAAAAGAGCGATGCAGGCTCGGTTGTTTCCAAACGGCCTGCAGTCGCTCACGTGCCATTAACCCGAAGTGTCAACGAGGAAGTCGATCAATTAGTCATCCAAAGTGGCTGTTTCTTGGCCTGCGATCGATGCGACCGCTTTTAGAACAGCCTTGTCGGCATTGTAGCTGACGGTTCGTATCGACCCGTCGGTCATGACCGCGTTCCAACCAGGGATGTGGGCGCTGCCAAAGTCGTGGCAGGAGGTGCAACTATTGGGAACATCCGAGTGTGTGCCTCGAGCGATGAATCGAACGTAGGAATTCGTAACACCATGGTACTCGGGCAGACCTGCGATCGGAGCCCGATCACCATAGTCGCTTCCGGTCTTGTAGCGAATAGAGCTCATCGCTTTTTCACCCAAGAAGATCGTTGTGCTGGTTCCATCGGTGATTTCCTTCATTTGGGTCTTGTTACCTAGAGACCAAACGCCCGGTTGTTCGAGATCAATGCCGGCATTGTTTGGATCGGTACTCAAGGCTGCACCGCCGCACATGGCATAATCGGTCCGTGCACCGTAAGGCCCGTACTTGTCTGCGAACGGAGCAAGAAGTGGATACGACTTCGCATCGCGTCGACTTGGGCAAATGAAGCCAGGAACCACGGCTTCGATGAACGAATAATCGCTTTGAGAAATGGGTACCGCTCCGGGGACCGTATCGCAGATGCGTCGAAGGTTTTGTCCGAGTTGGTCTTGTTCCATATGGGGCATGATCTGGACCATCCAAGGAACTCCGCGTTTGTCGGGTCGGTAGAATCCTCCGACCATGTTGACTGCAAGGGGAGCCGGTTCGCCGGCATAGCCAGGAAGTCGCTTATTGGCCGACTCATAGTTGTGTGCCGCCAAAACAACTTGCCGCATGCGGTTTTGGCAATCGGCTCTGCGAGCCGCCTCGCGGGCTGCTTGCACTGCAGGCAATAGCAATCCAACCAAGACACCGATGATCGCGATGACCACCAACAACTCGACCAATGTAAATCCTCGACGAACGTTGAGGCGGCCTGGGTTGCCGCCAAGGTTCGTTGTCGACAAGCATGAATAAGACATTGTCAGACTCCAAATGAAGTGAGAAGCAAGGAAGATTAGAAAAATAAAAATGTGAGAAAAGAACCCAAAGGGATCATTGGTTTCAAACATGTGTATGCAACCAAGATTCCCCTTAGAGGTAATTTAGCGGGTCAAAAAACCGCTCCGCAACAAGATTTCTTGGGGTATGTGAAGAAATAAGGAAAATATTTGCCTTCTTTCTACACTGGAGCTACCCCTCGCCCATGGCCATTGGATGCCTTGAGCAGATGGCTTGGATCTGATTGTCCAGGGTGTTAAAGAGAATAGAGACCCAAGAAAATTCAGAGGAAATCGATTATGTCCGATTGGTTAGAAGTAGGTTCGAAAGCTCCCGCGTTTACCCTTTTGGACGCAGAGGGCAAGAAAGTGAAGTTGTCGGATTTCAAAGGTTCACCGGTGGTGCTTTACTTTTATCCTAAGGATGATACGCCTGGGTGCACCAAGGAGGCTTGTGCATTCCGGGATCGTTCCGCAGAGCTCAAAAAGCTCGGGGCGGTCGTCCTAGGAGTCAGTCCCGACACTCCTGCATCGCATACGAAGTTCCGAGACAAGTACTCGCTGAATTTCCCGCTGCTTGCCGATGAATCCCACGAAGTTGCCGAGAAGTTCGGTGCTTGGAGGGAAAAGAACATGTACGGCAAAAAGTCGATGGGAATCCAACGCAGCACCTATCTGATCGACGGCCAGGGAAAAGTGGCTTATGTTTGGAAAAAAGTCAGTGTCGATGGTCACGATCAGCAGGTCCTAGAGGCCTTGCAGGAGCTCACGGCTTCGGATTAGATAACCGTCTTAGGCCCCCGCTATTTTGTGCATGGGAGCCTTTAGCAGCTCATAAGAAAAGGCTATCTATGTCCTCGAAGCTTTCATTGGTCATCCACGGTGCATCGGGTCGCAATGGCAAACGGCTTATTGCCCTTGGCTCAGGGGATCCTCAAGTCCAACTCGTCGGTGCTTTGGTGCGTTCGGGTTCACCAGCCTGTGGGCACGATGCTGGAAGTTTCTCGGGGACTAACCCGATCGGACTTGAGATCACCCATCGATGGCCTTCGCAGTTCGATTGCGTCATCGATTTTTCCAGTCCTGAGGGTTGTATGACTGCCCTTGACCAGTGCCTCAAGACTCGTTCGAGCATCGTTATCGCCACGACGGGTCTGGAAAGCTCGCATATTCAAGCCATCGAGCAGGCTTCAAAAAGTATTCCGATTTGTTTGGCTCCCAATACCAGTGTGGCAGTCAACATTGGAATGAAACTCGTCGAGCAGGCCGCCAAGGCCTTCAAGGATGTGCCTGGAGGTGCCGACGTCGAGATCATCGAAAGGCATCATCGCTTCAAAGAAGATAGCCCCAGCGGCACGGCGATCAAGCTCGGTCAAATCATCGCCAAGGAAATGGGTATCGATCGGCACGTACACGGCCGACAAGGGATGATAGGCAAGCGACCTCACAATGAGATCGGCTATCATGCTCTACGGGTTGGTGATGATGTCGGCCAACACACAGTGGTCTTCGGGATGATGGGTGAGTTGGTCGAAATCCGAGTCGCTGCATCGAACCGAGATAGCTACGCCACCGGAGCGATCTCTGCAGCGAAATACTTGCAAGGTAAAACTCCGAGGCTTTACTCGATGGCCGACGTGTTGGGGCTCTAGTCCATGGCCAGATGCGACCAAGGATACCTTTGCAGGATCTGTAAAGAAGAAGTCGAGAGACTCTCCGAGAGCGAGTTGTACTTGAGATTCGTCATCGGTGAGATCGATCCTGAGGTTCTGCATCTGACGCCCGAATGCCATTTGGTTTGCAATCCGGTCTTTGCCCAATTCATCGACGACCAAAGATTCGATGGCCCTGCGTGTTTGCAGGAAGGTTTTCGCAAGGAGGATCTCGATCCATGCTATGTTGTCAAGCGACAAGAAATCGTCACTCGCGGCTTCCGTCGGCTGTTGGAAATCCAATCCAATCGCAAGAGCTTTCCGCAGGTTCAAGACTACTTGCTCGAAGAGTTCAAGGGCAAGTGGAAGTAAGGGTGCCGGGAGTTTAGCCGACCTGCAGATTCGCTTCGAGAGAGCGCAGGATGTCTTGGACGAGCATGCTGGTATTACCGACTTGCAAGAGTTCTTTGGATTCGATCCAGGAATCGACTTTCTTTTGGGCTGAGATGACCGTCGAGTGGGTGCGATTGCCGAAGTACTCGCCGATCTCGGAAAGAGCCGTTCGAGTGTGTTTGCGGGCTAAGAACATCGCAAGCATCCGGGGTTGGCTGAGCAACTGACACTTCGACTTGGTCTGAAGCTTTTGATTCTCCAACCCGAAGGTTTTGCAGACAGCGCTTTCGATATCCGTTAGCCGCACGATCGGACGGTTGGCTCGCACAATATCGCTGATCGCACTAGTGGCCTCTTCTGAGGTCATACTGCGACCGAGCATGCGATGCTTGGCCATGAGCCTAAGGACAACACCTTGGATGACCCGAGCATCCGAACCGCACTGCTGTGCGATCCAACTCAGCACGTCTTGATCGATACCAAGCCCGTGTTGGTTGCAAAGTCGCGAAAGCAAAGCCCGTCGCGTCTGCGGATCCATCGGCTCGATCGCACAATGCATCCCACCCGATAAGCGGGCGTGCAAGTCGTGGCCCAAGCCATCGAGTTCGTGAAGCCCGCGATCGGAAACTAAAATGACTTGCCTGGACTCCCTCAAAAGCATGTCGATGGTGTTTCGAAGCTCAATGAGTGTGCCTTGTTTGCCTAAACAGAACTGAACGTCGTCGATCACTAGAACCTCGACGTCCCGATACTTTTTTCGGAAACTTGCAAAGCCACCGGACTTGGCGTTTTCCGTGTACTCGATCGTAAATTGCTCGCCGGTAAGAAAAATAACGCGGCGGTATCGCTGCTGAGCCTTGAGCCGCTGCGATAGAGCAACCGCAAGGTGCGTCTTGCCAACACCATGGGGACCATGGATCAAGAAAGGGCTGACCTGTCCTGGTCTTTCTAAAACCATCTGGCAGGCAGTCCAAGCAAAATTGTTGTGCGGACCTACGATGAAATCATCCCATCGGCGCTCCTGCTCTCGACGCAAAGCGACAAGCCGATCAATCTCGCGATCCGCGGCGGATGTGCTTTCGGAACCCACCAACCTCAACGGTCCGCTGACCGAGTGTTCTTCGGCCAACTGGACATCCTCAGGGGATGCGGGTTGCGAGTGGATAGCAACAGGAATCGCGTTCACAAAAGGTGCCGTGGAATGGGGCTTGGGGATGGATTTTTCGACCGCCCCATCGTAAGCGATCCGAGGGGACTTGCGAACATCGTCGGAGGATTTCCCGAGAGAAATCTCGACTGGCTTGTTGCCCGAGGGACTCTCTGGGGGGGCTGGAGAAGCAATTTGGAGCTCAAAACCCCAACCATCGCCAAAAACCTCCGAAACCACACTTCGAAGATCCTGCCGAAACATCCTCAGGATGCAATCGGAGATAAACCCTGAACTAACAAGGATTTGCAGCTTCCGGTCGAAGGTCACTTGCCAAAGCACTTGCGATCCAAACCACAACTCCATGCGGTCCTTGCCGAGCCGTTGGCGAAGTGCCGCAAGAAACTGCGGTATTCCCCGGCTTTGTGCCTCAGCTACATCATGCGCTTCGAGCATCGCAATCTCCCAACCCTGCGATTTTGATCCAACGAATTCCTAGGTTGGGAACCATCCCGACCTTCGTCCAGCATTCGACCCGAGTGCTTCTTTCCCCAAAGGGCTTTGGCTAGGCTGTCTACTGAGCGGGCTGGGATTTTAGGATTGCTAGCATTCGAGTCAAACAGGAACCCTAAAGTTCTGTAAAGATTTTCCGACGGGAGTGTGAAGATGCCGTAAAGAACAGACCAAATGGATGTCTAGAAAAGTCGTTTATAAACAACCGATGTTCCCGAAGTCGGTGGAAAACCCGTCAGGTTTCAGGCTTGGTTTTTTCGACGCTCGTAAAGCTCGTAGCGCGACGGCCAATCGTTGTTTGCATCACTGGGAACAAACTCGCTTTCCAACAGTGAAAAACCATGCAAATCAAACGCATCGAACACCGTATCGCCATGGATATCTGCAAGCACTCGGGTCAAATGGATTTGATCGACAAAGGGCATGCACAAGCGATAGATTTCCGAGCCACCAACGACAAAAAGTCTTTGCCCTGTAGGAGTTTGCGAGCGTGCTTGCTCAAGGCTATGAACAACGATTGCCCCATCGACGCGATAATCGTTTTGGCGTGTCAGGATGATCGTTGTGCGACCGGGTAACAATCGACCGATGCTCTCATAGGTTTTGCGTCCCATCAGGAGGCAATATCCCATGGTCAAGTGTTTGAAACGCATCAGATCCGATCGGAGTTTCCATGGCAGACGATCTTCGATACCGATCGTCCCGTTGCGAGCCATGGCCACGACCAAGCTCAATCCTTGAGAATCCGAACTCGTGTTATTTGATTGTTCTTGAGCCACTCCAACCACCGTTCATGTTCTTCGCTGAGTTCGATTTCCGCAACGGAATGGGCATCCAATGGGGATACCACTGAGAAACAACCATCTTCCAACCACTTATGCACATTCTGGGGCTCGATCCAGTATTCGCTTATTCCGAGTTTTGGTGCGCCTGGGGCATCCTGGGGTGTCATGAAGTACACGACTTCTAAGCGAAAGCGTTCGGGCATTTCGATCGGCTCGCAAGGCCTGCCGTCAAGGGGCAATACTCGAATCGTTTTGCTCATAGCCTTTGGAACCTAATGGTGAAGATTTACTCGGGTTTTGCGACGCTACAGGCAAAGTCCAATCGCGCCGCCAATTGCCCCTCGACGGTGACTTTGCCCGTCATAAAGTAAGCACTCGAAACGACTTCCTTGAGCACCACTTGGATGTCGATTTTTTCACCAGGCCTGACCATCCGCTTGAATTTGGCACCATCGATGCGAGTGGCCACCGGCACGATTCCTTGGCTGGGGGTTACATGGGCAAGGAGAATCGCGCCGCTTTGCAAACAGCATTCGCAAAGAATCACGCCGGGTACCAACGGGAAATCGGGAAAATGTCCCTGAAGAAAAAACTCGTCGGCACCGAAGGTCTTGGTGCAGTGGATCGTCGTATCGGTTTGTTCTAAGACTTCGTCGACCAAAAGCATCGGTTTGCGATGCGGAATCACGGCCTCAATCTGGGTTTTGGACATCGACGGCATAATAGCTCCAGGAGCCTAAGGGGTTTACTAAAGTCTGTGCACGCACACCCGATAGCTTAGGCGCTGGTCTAGTTTGGGCATAGTCCCGAATTTCAAACGAAATGCGAGGAGTCTCCGTCGCTATTTCCAGCTTGGGAAACGCATTGTTCGACGCACGAGGCAGCCAGAGTGTCAAAATCCAACTGCAACTGCTCGTACTCCCGCCGGCACGAAAACTCTTTGAACATCAAACTCGGCTGAATATCCCGACTGTTCTGGTACTTGCTCGAACAGCACTCGCGCACCTGGCCAATGATTTCCTGGTAAGCGATCTGACAGATCTTTACACCCGGATAGATCCGTATGGGCTGAACCGTGTAAAGCTCGATGGTCCAGTGTCCGCGATAGCCTATGCTTCCAAAGCCCGCTGAACCATGGACGAAAAGTCCGAGCCGCGAAAGAGACGATCTGCCCGTGAGCATCGGCACGAGCCGGTGGGTCTCGGTATACTCGATGGTTCTGCCGAGGTACAACTGACCGGGGCTAAGAATTAAACCCTCTTCGGGAATTCTCAGGCGTCGAAAACGGTTGGGTTCTTTGATGTCCAATACGACTTCTTCGTAAACCAATAGCTCGTTATGCAGAGTCAAATCGTAGCTGTTGGGATTGCATTGCTCGTCGGCAAACGGAGTGATGCAGATATCGGAACCCAATCGAGAGCGTATCTCTTCACCGGAAAGAATCATTGGGGGGAATCCTTGCCAGAAGCACTAGAGAAAGTAGACCTGTCATCGACCGCATGCAAAGCATACACGCCCCATGGGGTGGCTCGCTAGCACCACTGGCTGTGTCTTGGAAGAAAATCTTCCCAAAAGCCGGTTCTGGGCCTAACTCTACGCCATAAAGGAAAAATAGTTTTTGTTTACTATGGCACCATTTGAAGTTGTTTGAGCCATCGTTGGCAAGCCAATGGCCAATCGGATGTGCCTGGAATGTTCCGGGCAAGTCCGACTCCGTGAGGTCCCTTCTGATAGATATGCAACTCCCCTGGCACCTGCTTGGCAACCATCGCTTGGTAAAACACCAGTGAATTTTCAACCGGTACAGGCTTGTCCTCGACGGTGTGCATCAAAAAAGTAGGAGGGGTATCGGATCGTACATGGCGCTCGCTGGCGAATTGCTCGAGGGTTTCCTTGGATGCTTTTTCGCCCAGCAAATTCACTTCGCTCCCACGATGGGTAAAACTGCTTCCCATCGAGATTACCGGATAGCATAAAATCGCAAAGTCAGGGCGGGACGACTCGCGAGCAACCGTGTCGGTCGACTCTTTGCTCCCCGGATCGAATTGGGTGATCACCGTCGAGACCAAATGCCCACCGGCCGAGAAACCCATGATCCCGATTTTGTTCGGATCAATATTCCACTCCGAAGCCTTGGCTCGAACCAAGCGAACGGACCGGAGTGCATCCTGTGAGGGTGCCGGATGTCCGTACCCTTTTCCCCGATGCCGGTAATCGCATAGAACTGCCGTAAGGCCCATCGAGTTTGCCCACTGGACGATCTGCTTGCCCTCGTGATCCATCGCCAAACCTCCGTAACCTCCCCCCGGACAAATGATCAATGCTCCAGTGGGATTCGATGATTCGACTTTACGCACCGTTAAAGTAGGTACATCTTTGGGCTCATTTCCCAAAGCCCCTGGGGCACCCTCAGGCCAAAGTGGGACTTGGATATCTTCTGGTTCGATTGCCAGAGTCATTCCCGATAGGGCAATGACCAAGGCCGATGCCAAAAAATTCATCGCGAGGGATTTGTTGATCAACATTGCGTTAAACCTTCCTATTTAGTCTACTAAAATCCAAGGATTTTGGCCCGTTCACGAATACAACGCATCCATCGTACCGAAAGTTTTCTTGGTCGACTTCGAGCTATTGGGCCGATTGACACCACTTTCCAGAGAAACCTATGAACTCAAGAACATCCAATCGAATTGCCAGATTCATTTTTCGAAATCGGCTAAGCCTGCTGGGGCTCATCGGCTCGCTGCTTTGGGTCGCTCCCAGACCGACACAAGCCTTCGAGCCACCCCAGCAAGTCGAGCCGACTGCGAGTCTCGTAGGTAGGAAAGTGGATGCGATCGCCAAATTGGAAAAGACCGATTATCTTGGAAAACAGTGGTCTTGGAGTGAACTCTCGGGCGTCGAAGCTACCGTGTTTGTGTTTCTAGGAACGGAATGTCCACTTGCCAAGCAGTACACTCCCCGGATCGTTGAGCTTGTTAAGAAATACAAAGACAAAGGGGTTCGATTCGTCGCTGTCGATCCGAACATCCAAGACTCTTTGCAGGAGATGGGTGCCCATGCTAGGCGATTCGAGCTTGAGATCCCATTCCTAAAAGATCCTGATCAATCGCTGGCCGATGCCCTGGGTGTGACGCGGACTCCAGAAGTCTGCTTGGTCGATGCACAAAACACGATTCGCTACCGAGGCCGAATCGACGATCAATATGGGATCGGCTTTGCACGCGAAAAACCAACCCAACGCGAACTCGTCGATGCCCTCGATGCGATCCTCTCAAAGGGCGATATCCCAACCGTTTCGACCCAAGCCCCAGGATGCTTGATCGGTCGAAACCGATCAAGCATCGAAAAACCAGGTGACAGCGTCGCAATCAACTACGCCGAGCATGTCTCCCACTTGTTGCAACAGCGCTGCGTGTCGTGCCATCGCCAAGGTGATATCGGCCCGATGGATCTGTCGAACTACGACGACGCATCGGCTTGGGCCGATATGATTCTCGAAGTGACGCACAACAAGACCATGCCGCCATGGCATGCCACCGACGAACACGCAAAATTCAGCAACGATCGGCGTTTGAGCGACCAAGAACTCGATGTGATCCAGCGCTGGGTTGCACAAGGCAAACGGCGAGGTGATCCTGCCTTGGATGCTAAACCCATCGCTTACAACGCCCAATGGCTATTGCCTCAAAAACCCGACATCATCATCCCGATGAGCGAAAAACCTTACAGTGTTCCTCGCACCGGAGTGGTCAACTATCAGTACTTCCGCGCCGATATGGGCAATGAAAAAGAACTCTGGGTCAAAGGGATGGAAATCGTCCCCGGGGCTCGCCAAGTGGTTCACCATGTTTTGGTCTTCGTCCGCGAAAAAGGCTCCCGCAATCGCGATCTGGGAGGGGCTCGATCGTTCCTCGTAGGCTACGTTCCAGGCACTCGAGCCGAAATGATGCCCGAAGGTTACGCCAAGCGAATACCGGCAAATAGCGAACTTATTTTCCAAGTCCACTACACACCCGATGGAACTATGCAGGAGGATTTGAGCAAAGTCGGATTCATCCTTGCCGATCCCAAAGAGATCACCCACGAGGTCAAAACCACCAGCGCCGTGAGCGTGAACTTTCAAATTCCCCCAGGAGCCTCCGCGCATCGGGTGACCGCATCGCTTCCCGAAAAACTTCCCGACTGCGAATTGTTATCCTTCAGTCCTCATATGCACGTGCGAGGCAAGTCCTTCCGCTACAGTTTGATTTATCCCGACCGCAAACGCCAAGTCCTCTTGGATATCCCCAACTACGATTTCAACTGGCAAACCGAATACCGCTTGCAAACGCCCATGCAATTGCCCGCTGGGTCTCGGATCGCCTGCGAAGCGACGTTCGATAACTCGGAGGCCAATTTGAACAACCCCGATCCAAAAGCATGGGTCAGTTGGGGGGATCAAACCTTTGAAGAAATGATGATCGGGTATTTCCACTACGCCGAAAAACGCCGACAATAACCAGCCGTGTCTCTTACGGTTTGTCGCTGCTTGTGCGATCGGTGAAATCATGGCTCGCTTCTGTATTCTCGGGGCAAACCACGCCTTTGGCCCTTTGGCACTCGTCGCCTCGGGGATTGTTTTTTGTGCGATCGAGTCAAGGGGATTGGCTCAGCAACAAGTCGACTCGGGCAATCGATCCCCGATAGGTCGATACGATCGCCCAACGGGCCCGATCCATCAAAGTCGCTCGGTGGTCGTTGCCCGAAATGGTATGGCCTGCACCTCGGATCCTCGGGCCAGCGCTGCGGCGATTCGAATCCTCGAACAGGGAGGCTCGGCCGTCGATGCTGCCATCGCTGCCAATGCCGTGCTTGGGGTCGTCGAACCGATGAGTTGCGGGATCGGTGGAGATCTGTATTCGATCGTTTGGGACAGCCGATCCGGCGAACTTTCGGGTTTGAACGCATCCGGCCGCTCCCCTGCAAAACTCAATCGCCAAGTTTTCGCAGACAAGCAGCTCAAGGAGATACCCCTCTACGGGCCTTTGTCTTGGAGCGTCCCGGGGTGCGTCGCCGGATGGTTCGACCTTCACGGGAAATTTGGCAAGCTGAGCATGGAACAAGTCCTCGAGCCGGCGATCTTGTTAGCCGAGAATGGATTTCCCGTCTCGCCAGTAATCGCCGCCTACTGGGCCAAAACCGAGCAGTCGTTTCTTCCCTGGATTGACTCCCAAGCCACCTTTTTGATCGATGGCAGGAAAGCTCCCAAAGCAGGAGATTTTTTTCGAAACCCTCGCTTGGCCGACTCCTATCGCAAAATCGCGCAACTCGGTCCAAACTACTTCTATCGCGGTCCGATCGCCGAGGAAATCGTCGCCTTTAGCCAAAACATGGGTGGGTACTTTAGTCTCGAAGACTTCCAAGAACATACCAATGAGTGGGTCAAGCCGATCTCGACGAACTATCGAGGCTATGACGTTTGGCAGATCCCACCCAACGGACAAGGGCTTGCCGTTTTGCAAATGCTCAACGTCCTGGAGCAACATGACCTGCAAGCCATGGGATGGGGATCACCCCAATACACCCATCTGCTCATCGAAGCCAAAAAGCTCGCTTATGCCGATAGGGCCAGATTCTATGCCGATACCGCTTTTGAATCGGTTCCAATCGGTCGATTGGCAAGCAAGGCCTATGCCAAGACGCAAAACCAACGCATCGGTTTTGACCAAGCCATGGTCGATGTCCCTCATGGCGATCCGAAACTCGTTCAGGGAGATACCGTTTATCTCTGTGTGGTCGATAAGGATCGCAATTGCTGTTCGCTGATCCAAAGCAACTTTCATGGTTTTGGAAGCCAAGTCGTTCCGGGCAATGTAGGTTTTGCTCTGCAAAATCGAGGCAACCTATTTGCACTTTCGCAAGATCATCCGAACCGATTGGAACCCCGAAAACGCCCCTTTCATACGATCATCCCATCGATCGTGACTCAAAACGGAAAGCCCGTGTTTGTCTTTGGGGTCATGGGTGGAGATATGCAACCGCAGGGCCAAGTTCAGGTGCTTGTCAATTGGATCGACTTTGGGATGAACATTCAAATGGCAGGTGATGCGGCCAGAGTTCGCCACGAAGGGAGCGCCACTCCTACAGGAAACCCTGCTGAGCCCCAAGGTGGAACGATTCACTATGAATCGGGTTTGCCAACTCAAACGGTCCAGGAACTTACAAAACGCGGCCATGTTATGAAACCTTCCAGAGCCTCGATGGGAGGTTACCAAGGCATCTTGATCGATTGGAACAGAGGTGTCCTCGAAGGGGCCACCGAGAGTCGCAACGACGGTCTGGCCTTGGGGACCGACCAAGTTGTTTCGGATCGATAGGCCTTCGATGAGCTTCTTTCGCCAAATCGAATCGTGATGCTAACTTTGGTCAAGCAATGGTTGTTGAACGTTCTTTACGCGATGCTGCTTGTTGCGGTTTCCCCATGGATCCTCTATCGCCGGATCGCACAAGGTCGTTATCGAAAAGGTTGGTCTGAGAAACTCTTTGGATCTCTGCCGGATCTGGCCAACAGGAAGTCCCAATCGCAAGAGCATGTGCGCGCTGGACCGATTGTGTGGTTTCATGCGGTGAGTGTCGGGGAATTGCAAGTCATCCGACCCCTTGTCGAGCGAGCAGCAAAAGAATTACCCGGTGTGCGAGTGCTCGTTACCACCTCGACCGATTCGGGAATGGAGCTAGCTCAAAAGCTCTACTCTCAACATTCGGTCTGTTTTGCACCCCTTGATTTTACTTGGGCGATCGACCGTGCATTGGATCGCATCAAGCCCGATTTAATCGTCTTGGCCGAACTGGAACTGTGGCCCAACTGGATCTTAAACGCCTCGAAACGCAAAATACCGATCGTGGTCATCAATGGACGACTGAGTCAAAAGTCGCTTCAGGGTTATCGCCGAATCGGCTCGATCGCTCGAAATGTCGTTCGCAGGATTCAGTGGATTGGAGCACAAAGCGAAACGATTCGCAGTCGATTCATCGAGCTGGGTTGCGATGCTGCGAAAATACAAGTCATTGGGAATATCAAATTCGATGGGGCAAATAATGATCGCAATCATCCCGAAGTCCGGTTGCGAGCACAACAGCTCAGACTATCGGAGCCGACTCCATGCATCTGGCTGTGCGGGAGTACTCAAGCCCCCGAGGAGAGGATATGCCTGGACACCTTTTGCGAGCTTGCAGATCGGTACCCGAACCTGAAATTGATTTTGGTGCCTCGGCATGCGGAACGGTTTGATGAAGTGGCAAAGATGGTTCAGGCGACCAACCTCCCTTGGGGGCGGCGCTCGAGCTTCTCAAGCCAAGGGCTCGATGAGCACTGGAGGATCTTCTTGGCGGACTCCGTCGGCGAACTGCGATGGTGGTGGGGTTTGGCTGATCTGGGATTCGTCGGCGGAAGCTTCGGTTCGCGTGGCGGCCAAAACATGATCGAACCATGCGCCTATGGTGTGGCGACTTGCTATGGACCCAACACCCGAAACTTTACCGACATCGTTGGGATCCTGCAGGAAGCCTCGGCAGCGACTCAGTTGCAAACGCCCCAGGACCTCAAGCCATGGGTTGTAAGGATGCTCGAAGATCAGCCATCTCGAGTCCAGCTCGC
>Ga0315904_10000172_pt1 | contig 106625 bp, 103 predicted proteins | sample LakEriMetagenome_6_FD_203529 | JGI IMG/M metagenome (GOLD analysis project Ga0315904, IMG submission 203529) | Freshwater fungal communities from buoy surface, Lake Erie, Ohio, United States - Buoy 12 MA120 | ecosystem: Environmental > Aquatic > Freshwater > Lake | place: USA: Lake Erie, Ohio...
GGGGGTGGGCCGAGCCTCCAGCCAAGCCCGTCACATCCGCCACCCGCAGGCACAGCTGCTGCGCCCCATCCAACAGGGCCTGCTCCCGATCGTCCTCGCTGATCTCCCAAAACACATAGGCCCACTGCGGATCTCGCGGCAAAAACACCACCCGCGTGTCCTGGGCCGGGCGGGGCGCTGGCGCCATCTCCGCTTCGATCGCGGCCAGATCGGCCAGGGGTAAAGAGCCATCCGTCACCTTGCCAGCAATCGCGTCGGTGAGGCCCTCGCGATTCTCGGAGCTGTAGCGGAGGATGCCAATTGAGCGAGCGATTTCTCTCAACTGGCGAAGACTCATCGACGCGAGATTCACGACGGGATTGTTGGACATTCCGCTAGGTCTGACTAACCACGACGCGCCCATGATCCGGGATTTCTCCCCGCCGCGGCCAACCTGTCAGCGGATGGTCACATGCTCGGGCCCCGTCCGCGGCGTCTCCCTCGGGGCGGGCCCCCGCGCCGCGAGGGCCGTGGACACCCCCACCAGGGCCGCCAAAGCGAACCACAGGCGCCAGCGCCTCGGGAGGGGCAACCACCGCTGTCGGCGCCCGGCGCGGGAGCGGCCGGCGGAGGACCCGAGCCCCAGGGGATGGCCGCAGCGGGCGCACACCATGCGCCCCGCCAATCCTCGATCCGCCTTCACGGCCCAACTGCCACAGCTCGGACAGGCCATCAGCCGCCATACCCACCGGAGACTGGCTCCATGCTGCCATTGCCGCAAAGAGTACACATGTACTATCTTGTGGGTCGTCCGAGGAGGGGCGCATGGCGCCAGTGGAGCGATCGGCCACCTCAGGATTTCCCAGTCCGGCGGAGGACTACGAGGAGGAGCGCATCGATCTCAACCGGGAACTGATCCCCTCCCCCCTCTCCACCTTCTTCATGCGCGCGCGGGGAAACGCCATGGGCCAAGACGGCATTCTGGATGGCGATCTGCTGGTGGTCGACCGCGGCGTGAACGCCCGGGCTGGATGCGTGGTGGTGGCGGTGTTTGAGGGCCGATTCATCGTGCGGCGCTTGTGTCAGATCCCCGGAAGCCCCACGGGGCTGCGGCTAGAGGCCAGTGACGGCCACACTCCACCCGTTCCCCTGGAGGCTGGCCAGGACGGGGGGGCGGAGCTCTGGGGGGTGGTCATTCACGCGGTGCACCACCTAGCTCACCCGGGCCAGCCCCACCAACGACGGCGGACGCTCAGGAGGCGGGCAGACGAAACGAGGGAGCCATGAGGCCGCGCCGACGAAGCTCCCGTTGGAATTGCAGGGCCAACCCGTCTCCGCGCCAGGCTCGACGCAGCTGCCCAAACAGCGCCAAAGAGCGACAGACGATGAGCAGGCTCACCAGCAACTGCAGGAGGAGCTTCAACATGAGGTTGCCCTGGGGCCTGTGCAATTTTAGACAAGAAACGGTCCTGGACCAGACATGGAAGCGGAACTGCCTTTGCGACCCCTGAGTCTGGCCGCGTTGGAAACCCTGCTGGCCGCCCTGGATCCTCGCCTGGATGGGTTCGGGGAAGGGCCGTCCTGTTTGGATGACGCTCTGGCGTTTCTGGCCCGCCTGGCCAACGGCGCCAGCGAACAGGGGGCGGACGGCGGCGAGACGGAAAACGAGCGCATGGCGGAGTGGATCGAAACCTGGCGGGCCGCCGGTGGTAACCGGCAAACCCTGCGGCTCCTGGTGCAAAGCTTGATCGCGGAACGGCGGGGAACGCCAGCGGAGGACCAGCCCCCTCAAAGTTCCTCCTGATGGGATCCGTGGGATCCACCTGCACCGGCGCGGCGTGCGGGGGCACACCACCCGCTCGATCTGAAGGCGGTGCTGGGGCGGACAAGACTCAAGGGAGCGCCCGGAAGGGCCTGGCCCGAAGCCATGACGCGGAGCGAGCGGCAGGATGCCAGCGGGAGCCAGAACGACATCAAGGCGGAGTGGACACCTTCTTCCCATTGAGCCGCTGACCTTGGGGGAGGCTGAACAAGGTCGGATTAAAACATCATGAAGAGAGCGGACGAGCGTTGACAGGGGCAAAGGCACTACCTATAGAGGAAGAGAGTTGAGCAATGTTTTTAGTTTGATCGTGAAAAAAACTCTTTTAAGCTTTATTGCAATCCTGCCTTATTGCTTTGTTCCGGCTTCGCTTGCCGATGGCGTCTGCGAACAGTCCGGATGGTGCAAGCTTCATCTCACCCTGAGAAGCCAGCCCAATTCCACGGTGTTTATCAAACCCGTGGGCGTCTATGGTCCCGTGGGTCAATTCAGGCAGGTGTTGATCAGCGCCGATGGCAATATGTTTGAGGTGACGATCAATTGTGCCAATGGCTCATTGTCGGAAAGACGCGGTCCTTTCTACCCGATTAGTCCCAACACAGTGGGCCAGGAGATCTTCGAATCCGTGTGCCTGAATTTGAATCAAGCCGCCTTCCCCACCAGTCCAAGGCAAACGCCGCTGCCCTGGCCCTCCCAGCCCCCGTCATCGCTCAACCAGCCAGGCTTCTCGCCCTCTCCCCAACCCGTTCCTGAAGCCGGGCCACAGGAAGCGCCCCAAGCTGGTCCTCCACCCGCGGGGCGACCAGCGCCGGCTGGAGCGGCTCCGTCTGTCCTGAAAACCATCCTCGACATGCTGGTCAAATAAACCCGCCTCTCCACCAGATGGAACCACGAACCCCATTCCGGCAAACCCCTTCGCGACGCGCCCTGGGCCTCCTCCACGCTCTGGTCGGTGTGGGGGTCCTCCACATCAATCCGCTCCAGGCTGGTGAGGGAGGAATCTGGTGGGAGCAACAGACCAAACCGCTCAGCTCAGAAGCCAGGAGGGAGCGGTGGCGAGAGATTGCCCAATATCCCCCGCAAGAAACCGGCCCGGCCCAGCCGGCCGCTCCCCCGCCGGGACGTGTGCCCCGGGAAACCGACTCGCCCCAAAGGCTGGCTCCCCCAGCCAGTCCCTTCGCGCCGAGCCAGGGTTCCTCACCTCCCAGGGGCGCGCCGGCGTCGCGCCCCTTTGCCGAAAACCTCCTGGCCCGTTTCGGGCTGGTGATCGACCCGGCCTGCCGGCCGGGAGGATTGCTCATCAAGACCATGAACGCCCAGACCATCTGCGCCTTTCCCAAGGCTCCTTATCGACCGGGCAGCTACTTCTACAATGGGTCTTTCTTGGTGCCGATGAAATGAGGATCAAGCGCGATCTCCCGGCCCTGTTGTTCAGCGTTCTGCTGATCGCTGGCGGCACGGCGGCCGCCAACGCTCAAGCCAACGGTGGAGGAAATCCCAACCTCCGGGCGGCGAACGTCGCGAGGATGCGGGCGGAACAGTTGAATGGGGGCTTGGGGGTGTATCGAGCCGCCTCCTGCATGCACGAACAAGCGGGCGGTGAATGCCTGATCGAAGCCTCCAACCGTGGCTTTCTGTTCCGTTTTTATGGGGGCGGCCCGGGGTGGCAACAACTGGGCAAACCACCCACGGTGGAAACCGAAATCCTGATCAGTCCTGACGGGCGATCTGTGCTTGAGGTGCCTTACAACGGCACTCCTCGCTGAGATCTGTAACGGGGAGAACTTTTTTCTGGAAGGATCTACCCGCGGTTTGGGGACGCATCGGAAAACATTCCGCGGATCGCTCCAGGGGGGTTCCTTGGGCCAGGCTCCTCCCTTTATGGTCTTTCGAACATTTGTTTGCCGGGCCATATTTCCCCCGCGCCTCCCATGCCTGATTCCCGCGCGTCTCTCTCCTCCGCTTCCATCAGCAAAACCTCATACACCACCGACCAGCTGAACAGCACGGCTCTGAAGTGGGGGGAGGATGGCGAGCTTTCCGAGCTGGATCTGCGGAGGATTCTCACACTCCTCTCTCAGGCTGATCCCGTGGCGGAAGCGCTGGTGGCCAGCATCTCTGATCCGGCCAACTGAAGCTGGCGGGCCATCGCCCGGGCCAGTCCGTCGCGACTGGCCAACCCCAAGAGGCTGGCTTCCGGCAGACCCTCCCGGGGAAGTCCTTGGGGCAGAACAGCCTTCCCTTCCGCGGAAACCGCGAAGACGGGCACCTGTCGCAATCCCCCTGGCACCAACTGATCCTCCAATTGGCTGAGGTTTGCGCTTCCCGGCAACCACACCAGATCGGAACGGAGGCAGTCCCTGAGGGTCGAGCCCCCTGAAGAATCGCCCTCCTTTTCTTTCTCTCGCGACAGCCCCCGCTGCAGATCCGCGAGGTTGATCAATCCCACCGTCTTGCCCTGATCGGTCACCAGCAAGCAGTGGCCATGGACCTCGATCAGGAGGTTCAGGGCCCGGGCCGTGGGTGTGGCCGCGGGCAACACCAGGGGAGCTTCGGGCTCAAGGGCTTCCAACACCGAAAGGGAGGCCATCAGGTGGCGACGTCTTTCCTCCACCAAGTCCCGACCCAACAGGTCGGACGCGCCAAGACCCTGCCAGCGCTCCACCAAGGCGGCGCTCAAGCCAGCGGCGGCCATCAAGGGGAGCACGATGCGGATGTCGCGGGTGAGTTCAAACAGCAGCAGGATTGAGGTGATTGGGGCCCGGGCGCTTCCCGCCAGCACCGCCGCCATGCCCACCATCGCGTAGGCCGGCGGTTCAGCCACCGGCAGACCCAGCCACCCCTCCCCAAGGAGCTGGCCGTACACATTGCCAAAGACGGCACCCAGGAAAAGGGCCGGGGCGAAGCCTCCCCCCACGAAGCCCGAGGCGTTGCTCAAGGTGGTGGCCAACAGCTTGGCGCCCATCACCCCCAACAGGGTGAGCAAGGGGATCGCCTCGTTTTGGCCAAGCAGGCTTTCAATCGTGTCGTAGCCCACCCCCAACACCTCGGGGAACAGCAGCGCCATCCCGCCCACGGCGGCTCCCCCCAGGGCGGTGGCCAGACCGGGAGGGAGCCGGTTCACGGTGCCGGTCACCCGGGGATGGCGACCGAGGGCCATCAACCGCACCAGGGCCAGGGAGATCAGGCTGGCCACCAACCCCAGTCCCAGATAGAGGGGCAGTTCCAAGGGTGAGCGCACCTCGTACGCCGGCAACCGCAGGATGGGGGAGTCTCCCAGCACCAGCTGAGTGACGAGGGCGGAGGCCACCGCCGAGACCAACACCGCTCGAAGGCTCGATCGGCTCTGGATCCCCTGAAAGCTTCCCTCAAAGGCAAAGAACACCCCGGCGATCGGCGCCTTGAACCCCGCCGCGAGGCCCGCGGCAATCCCCGCCGCCACCAACGCCTTTTGGGCTTGAGGCGTGAGCCCGGCCCGGCCGGCCACCCAGAGCCCAAGGTTGCCGCCGCTCTCCACACTCGGTCCCTCCGGGCCAAGGGAGGCGCCGCTGCCCAGACTCAGGGAAGCCGCCAGCAGACGCACCAGAGGAAGTCGGGGGGCGGACGGGGCGGCTCCATCGGCCATCGCCAGCAAGCTCGGAATTCCCGGACCAATGGAGCCGGCCAACCAGCGCAACACCCCCACCGCCAAGCCTCCCAAGGTGGGCACCACCACCACGGGCCAAAGGGCCAACCAGTCGGCCAAGGTGTCCGCCGCGGGGGGAGGCTGGGGCTCCAGGGAGACGGGGGGGGCGGAGGGGGCCAGCCAACCCAAGCCATCCAGCCCAAGCTGCACCATGGATTTCAGGGGCGTGCCCCCATCTGGCGCCAGGGGGGGGAGGTCGAGGCCGCCCCCATCGGCCAGGCCCGTGGCCGCCGGTGAACGCCCAATCACCAGCAGCCCTTCGACAAAGGGGCCGTAGAGGAAGTTGTTGATGAACCCCAACAGCTCGTGGAAGCCCACGATGGCCAGACCCGTGAGGGTGCCCACCAGGGCCGCCCAGCCCACCAGGCCCCACTGAAAGGGTTCGGAGGCTCCCGCCGGCCGCGGCCGTGCCGCCGCCGGCGGCCCCTCAACGGCCGGGGCGGACGCTCGCAAAAATCTCCTCCAAGATCGCCGTGGCTCCCCGCTGGCGCAGGGCGTCGGCCAGCGCGACGCCGATCGGCTCAGGATCGGCCTGGTCACCCCGGGCCTCGTCCCGGATCAGCCGTTGGCCATCCAGGCTGGCCACCATGCCTGTGAGCACGAGGGTCTCCCCCTCCAAGCGGCTGTTCACCCCGATCGGCACCTGGCAACCACCTTCCAGGGCGCGAAGGAAGGCCCGCTCCGCCAGGCAACGGCGGGCCGTTGGCCCGTGCTCCAGCACCTTGATCCACTCCAACACCCTGCCATCCCCCTGGCGACATTCGATCCCCAGGGCCCCCTGCCCCACGGCGTGGAGGGAGATCGCCGGATCAATGAGCTGATGGATCCGATGGCCCAATCCCAACCGGCCGAGCCCCGCGGCGGCGAGAATCAGGCAATCGAATTCACCGGCGTCCAGCTTTTCCAGGCGGGTGATGACGTTGCCGCGCACGTCCTTGAACGTGAGATGGGGATAGTGGTGGCGCAACTGGGCCAGGCGGCGCAGAGAGCTCGTGCCCACCACCGTGCCCTCTGGAAGGGTGTCCAGCCTCTGGTCGAGGAGGGCCTCCCGCACCACCAGGGCATCGGCCGGATCTTCCCGTTCGGTGACGCAGCCCAACATCAGCCCCTCGGGGAGTTGGGTGGGCAGATCTTTCAGGCTGTGCACGGCGATGTCGGCCCGGTCCACCAGCATCTGCGCTTCCAGTTCTTTGGTGAACAGCCCCTTGTCGCCAATCTTGGCCAGGGCCACATCCAGGATCTTGTCGCCCTGGGTGGCCATGGCCTCGACGCGAATCTCCAGGTCGGGATAGGCCCGCGACAGGGCGTCACGCACCCAGTGGGTCTGCACCATCGCCAGTTGGCTGCGGCGGGAGGCGACGCGCAGGAGGGATCCGTTCATCGGTGGGTGGCCGGCAGGTGACCTGCCCCTATCTCAGCCGCTCAGCCTAAAGACCCGCCGCGCCTCCGCCCTCAGCCCTCGCTGGCTGGACCGGCAAAGAAATCCAGGGGCAAGGGCCCCCAGGTGTCCTCCACCTCGGGGTGGCTCTCGCTGTGACCGCTCACCAACACGCCCTCTCCGAGGCCAGACTCCTGGCGCAGCCACACCTGGGCGGAGCGCTGGTGCCCTTTGAGGAACACTGGCCCATCGGTCACCTCGTCGGGCTGGGACGCGGGCAGCGGCGACCAACCCAAGGCCTGTTCAAAGCCGCGCAGGGCCCGCCAGGCCGCGGCGGGGTCGGGGGCCATCACCCCGATGGTGCACCACTCGCAGGCGGCCACCTTTTGGCGCAACTCCCCCCGCAGCGCAAGCCTTTGGGACTCCGTCAAGGGAGGCGCGCTCCGGTGGCCCCGCAGATCGACGAGGCGGGGCGACTCTGGAAGGGTCATGGACGAAGGCCAGGGCGCCAAAACGCTAGGCAAAGGGTGAGCCACGCCAGGCCCACCACCCCACCGGCCAGCAGGTCGGAGGGCCAGTGGGCACGAGCCACCAGGGTGCTGAGCCAAACCAGGGCCACCCAGAAGGTGGCCAGCGCCACCAAGGGACGGCGCAGATGGGGATAGTGGACCGAGAGGATGGCCACCATGGCGAAGTAAAAGGCGATGGAGCCCGCCGCGTGGCCACTGGGAAAGCTGCGGCCATCCACCGCGAGCAATTTCTCGTGGGGCCGGGCGCGATCAAAAAAAGGTTTGAGCCAGAGGTCGACGATCGCCAGGATGCCGGCGGTGGCCATCACCAACAGCTTCAAATCGTTCCACCAGCGCCTCAGCAGCAGAAACACCAGGGCCGCCACCACCAACACCGCCGTGAAACCCACGCCACTGAGGCGATACACCTGGAGCAGGGCAAAACCAATCGGACCGTCCAAAACACGACCCAACCCATCCAGGGCGGCGTGATCCAGGGCGGGAGCCTCGTCGCTGGCCGTCACCAACCGACCCAACACCGTCAGCACCATCAGGCAGGCCGCAAGAATCCAGCCATCACGTGGGAGAAATCTCGGTGTCATCGGGGGCGATCCTCGCCGGGTTGGGGAAGCCGCACCCGCCAGAGCTCCTGCTCACCCCGTTTGGCCAGCCGGCGCACGTCGGCGGCGGGCCAATCGAGGGCCTCCAGATGGCGCCGATCGCCCAAGAGCCGGGCCGTGCGGCTCAGGGGGGAGAGGCCCAGGCTGGCCGGATCGTCCCGCAGACGATCCTCCACCCCTTCCTTGCTGGACACAAAGGCGGCGGTCTCTCCCCCATAAAAGAGGGTGCTGTAGCGCTTGGTGCCCACCACCCAGAGGGGCTCATGGGCCTGGGCAAGGGATTTGGCCTGGCGCGCCAATTGGCGGATCGGCAACAACCGTTCCCGGTCGATCAGGGGGGCCAGGGGGACCACCACGAAGGCCAGCATGAGCAAAAATCCCCCCAGATTGGCGAGCCACAACCAACGACGATCCTCTCCCCTGGCCAAGGCAAACGCCAGGGCCAGGGCCGTGAGGGCGAGGGCCCCGCTCAAGAGGATGGGCAGACCCGAGCGTTCGAGCGCCGCGGCAAAGGAAGGGTGGGCTGGGTCGTTGGCGGCCCACCGAGGGGCCAGGGCCGCGGCCACCGCCATGAGGGTCAGCAGGGTGGCCTCCACCCAGCCGGCCACGCCAGTGGATCGATCGAGGGAAAACGGGGACGGGGCCGCGGAGGAGCCCTGACCCTCGGACAAGGGCCAAAAGGACAGGGCCGCCAGGAGCGCGCCGGCGGGCAGGATCGGCAAGATGTATCCCGGCAACTTCGTCGCGGCGATCGAGAAAAAGCCCAAGGGGATGAGCAGCCAAAGCGACAGGAAGAGCGTCACCGACAGGCGAGGACCCGGGGACGGAAACGGGCTCAAAGACGGGCCCATGGTCGGGCCGAACGCCAGGGAGCGCCAGCGCCGCCAGCTCCAAAACCGCGATTTGGCCAGGGCTCCGGGAAGGAAGAGCGACCACGGGAAGAGCAGGATCACCACCCAGGGGAGATAGAACCACGGCGGCCCAGGGTGGTCATAGATCACCTGGGTGAAACGCCGCAGATTGCTGAATCCCAAAAAGCCACCCAAAAAAGCCTCGCCGTTCACCTGGGCCGCGGCCACGTACCAGGGGAGGCAAACCCCAAGGAACAGGGCCAGCATCGCCGCCAATCTGGTCGGACGCACCCAGGGACGCCATTGGGCCGTCAGCAGGAGAAAGGCCCCCACCACCAGAAGCGGCAGGATCAGCCCCACCGGACCTTTCGCGAGAACCGCCACCCCACAAAACACCGCGACACCCATGCGGCCAAGGGCGGCCAACCGTGAGCGTGGGGCCTCATGGTGGGCCAGGAGAAAGGAGAGAAGAGCCAGGCTGATCGCGCTGGAGAGAAACATGTCCGTTGTGGAGGTGCGCCCCCAGCCGATCCAGCCGGGAGATGTGGCCAACACGCCGGAGGCCACAGCCGCCCTGCCCAGCCGGGTCCGAGCGCTCTCGCCGGGCTGGCCCAAATAGCACACCAGGGCAAAGCAAGCCACCACCACCGCGCTCGCGGCCAAGGCCACCGGTAGTCGGGCGGCCCAGGGCGACACGCCAAAGAGCCGAAAGGCGAGGGCCACCATCCAATACCCCCAGACGGGGTAATCGAAGAAGCGCTCTCCGTTCCACCAAGGGGTGATCCAGTCGTCGCGGAGGAGCATCTGGTGGCCCACTTCGACAAAAAGGGCCTCGGTCTTGTCCATCAGGCCAAGGGTGCCGAGGCCGTGAAAGAAGGCCAGCCAACACAAGAGGCAAAGACCGAGAAGACTGAGCAAGACCAAGACGGGAGATGGTCTTGCCACAAGGGTTTCAGGTGCCGCGTTCAGGGCAGATCAACACATCGTTCGCCGGTGATACTACCCGGTGTGACGTCTGAATCAGCAAAGAAGGTGCTGGACACTAAGGAGTGTTCCAAACAAACTTAGAGGAGGCGGCATACTTCCAAACAAAATCCACAGCAATGCCAGCGAACATCGCGAAGAGTGGACGTTGGGCGGCCTGATGATAAAGCGCTGAAGAGACGCCCACATTGGCCACCATCCCCATGGACGTCACCAGAAGAAACCGCACCAGCCCCAACAACAAACTCATTCCCTGTAGCTGCTGAGAGCGAAAGGTGAGCACGTTGTTGATCAGGAAGTTGGTGGAAGCGGCAATCACCACAGCGGAAACCTGGGCCATTTCAAAGCTGAAGGCAAGGAAATGGGTAGTGAGGCTGTAAACAAGCAAATGGGTGGCCACGCCAGTCGCTCCGACAAGAGCGAAGCTGACGGCCCGGCGCGGCACACTTCTGAGGAGGAGTGTGTGAATGATTGAGATGCCAAGATCCCAGACGATGGGAAGATTCAGTTTTGATTCGCCACTGATGCGCGGTTGAAATTCAAGGGGCACTTCTTTGACATTTAACCGACCCCGGCTAATGGCGAGCAACTCATAGAGAAACTTGAATCCATTCACATCCACCTGTCTGACGTAGGGAAGCACAGATTGCAACTGACAGACAAAAAAACCACTCATGTAGTCGCTTAATGAGCGATAGCGCGGCAGGCTAAACCGAGCCACACTATTGGCCCAAATTGAATTTCGCTCTCGCTTGGCGCTCAACCCATTGATCTTGGCCTCTGGATGAAAACGGCTGCCAATCACCAGATCCGCCCCTGTTTCCCTCAAGCGATTCAGGGCCCGCATCACCGTGGATGGCTGATGTTGACCATCGCAATCCATCACCACCACCAAATCGCCAGTGGCATCCAGGATTCCCTCTTTGATCGCACTGGACAACCCGGATCGCCCCACCCGACGGATGAGGCGAATTTGTGGGTGGGTATGGGCCAGCTGACGCACAAGATCGGCCGTGCCATCTCGCGAATCATCATCCACAAAGATGATCTCCAGGTCAAAGTTATCGCCAAGCTCCAATAACTCTGTCGCGATGGGCACGACGTTATCGCGTTCGTTATAGGTGGGTAGAACTATGGAGAGCTTTGGCGATGAAACTGGATCCGATGGCAACGAGTTGGTGGGCAAGGATGGAAGGAGTTTACAGGAGTATCGCCAGATTGCCCCTGGAGCTATTTGATGTATTCTTTCAGAACACTATTGCGATTTGGGTGTCTGAGTTTGCGTAGCGCTTTGGCCTCAATCTGACGAATTCGCTCCCTGGTCACATCAAAGATCTGACCAATTTCCTCCAGGGTCTTCATACGGCCATCATCCAAGCCGTAGCGCAGCCTGAGCACATCTCTCTCCCTTGGGCTGAGGGTAGCGAGCACCCCTTCCAAATCCTCACGCAGAAGATTTTTGGCCACATCCTGCTCAGGATTTTCAATGTCAGCCTCGATAAAATCACCTAATCGCGAATCTTCTTCCTTGCCGATCGGCGTTTCCAAGGAAATGGGCAACTGGGCCGACTTTGCGATAAAACGCAGCTTTTCAATGGTCATCTCCATGCTTTCCGCGATTTCCTCTTCCGTCGGTTTGCGGCCAAACTCCTGAGACAGGGTTTTGGTTGTCTTCTTAATGCGCGAAATTGTTTCGTAAAGGTGAACAGGGAGCCGGATGGTGCGACTTTGGTCCGCGATGGCTCGGGTGATGGCCTGGCGGATCCACCACGTGGCGTAGGTGGAAAACTTATAACCCTTCTCGTGGTCGAATTTTTCGGCGGCTCGGATCAAACCCAGGCTTCCTTCCTGAATGAGATCTTGGAAGGACAGGCCACGATTCATATATTTCTTGGCGATGGAGACCACCAAGCGAAGGTTGGACTGGACCATTTTCTCCTTCGCCCGTCGGCCAAGCATGAGACGCCGACGGAACTTGATGGTGGGCATCTCCACCAAAGCCGCCCATTCCTTGTTGTCAGGCAAATGGCCATGGTCGGCTTCATATTGGGTGGCGAGCTCTTCCAGGTGGAGGAGGTCGGCGATTTTTCGAGCCAGTTCGATCTCCTCGTCTGGCCTGAGAAGACGAATCCGACCAATTTCCTGCAAATAGACGCGGATGGAATCCTCGGTGTATACCCCCTTGGGTCCAACTTTGATGCTGGCCAGGGCCTTGGCGGCCGCGGGAACATCCTTGCCAGCGTCTGGCTTGTCTTCCGCGAGGGAAAGGGAGTCGCTGTCCGGCAAGTCGGCGGCGGCGAGCAACAGGTCGGCCGCCTCATCGAGAGGATCATCCGCCAACAAGTCGTCGTCGAGCTGAGCGGCCGCTTTCCCTTTCTCTTTCCCCTTCGCCTTGGCCTGCGCTCCAGCGGCTGAGCGCCGCTTCTTGGGCGCCGATGGAGCGGCGGCCGCCACGACGGTGACGTCTTCCTCAGAAAGAACCGCCGGCTCGGTGAGCGGGGCGTCGGTGGGGGGGGAGAAAATCTCCAGACCGCTGGAGGAGGTCATTTGGGCTGGGCTCATATGCCGTCGGGCGAAAGGGCTGGGGGAAGGGTTCAGGGGGCTGGGGGTCTGGCGAAGCTTTTCACGAACAGCACGAGAATGCGCTTGCACACCCAAAAACCACAGAATTGATCCGTCTTGGCTGGAGTGTTAAGGGGGAGACAAGGGCAAAGACGGAGGAGTGAAGTGGAGCTGGGAACCTGGACGGGTGAACGGTGAACAGCGCGACGGCGATGGATCCAGGACAGGAGCGGGGAATGGGGGGGTCATCCGGGGAGGATGCCGTAGGGGACGCTGATGTCTTTCCCTTGCGCGAAACGCTGTCTGAATGGTCTGCCTCAATGTCACCGCTGCCGGGATGGTGATCAGCCTCTCGTACTGGCTTTCTTCATCTTAGGAATGGCTTGAGACGTTTGCAAGAATCCCCCGCCCATGGTCCCGCCGCCCGCCTCCAGCCCGCCCCCCTGCCTGGAGGTTTGGCTGGAGGCGGGGAAAGAGGGGCGGGTGTTCAGCTACGCCAACCCCCTGAATCTGCCCGTGGCTCCTGGGGATCTGGTCCAGGTTCAGCTCCAAGGGAGGCTCCACTCCGGTTTGGTGGTGGGGTGCCCAAGCGAGTGCCCAGCCGATCTCGCCGCGACGGCCCTGCGCCCGGTGTTGGCCGTCCTGGAGCGAGCGGCCGTGAATCCACGCTGGCAAGAGCTGATCGCGGAGGTGGCGCGACAGTGCCACACCAGCCTCTTCCCCACCCTGCGCGGCGTCCTTCCTCCAGGATGGCTTGGCCCGCGCCGACGGAGCTCCGGCAAGGGCCGCCAACTTGTGGTCTTGCGACGCACGGCGCTCCCGCTCTCCGACGCCCCTGATCTGTCTCCCCGACAACGGGCCTTGCTCGCGCACGTCGAGGCCCATGGTGGAGAGCGTCCGCTGCGGGAGTTGATCGGAGCGGATGGTTTTGGCCGCGGGGTGGTGCGGGCCCTGGAGGAGCGGGGCCTCCTCCGCGGCGCCAAGGTCAGCCAACCTCCTGGAAACCCCCACCCTTGGCCCCCGCTCCAACTCAGCGGCCGGGGCAAAGCGCTGACCGGAGCCCAGCAACAGACCCTTCACAGCCTCCTGGGCGGCCCCTCCCATTCCGAGTGGCTGCTCTGGGGCGTGACCGGCTCGGGCAAGACGGAGGTGTATCTGCAAGCCGCGGCCGAGCATCTCACCAAGGGCCGGGGGGTGTTGCTGCTCACGCCGGAGATCGGCCTGGTGCCCCAGCTCCTCGACCGAGCCCGAGAGCGCTTTGGCCCAGGAGTGCTCGAATACCACAGCGGCATGGCCGATCGCGACCGGATGGCCTGCTGGCGGGTCTGCCTGGCCGCCGCCCGAACCAACGAGCCCCTGCTGGTGGTGGGAACCCGCTCCGCCATCTTCCTTCCCCTCTCCCCCCTGGGACTGATCGTGCTGGATGAGGAACACGATTCCTCTTGGAAGCAGGAGAGCCCCATGCCCTGCTATCACGCCCGGGAGGTGGCGCGGCTGCGCTGCCAGCTCGAGGGCTCCAGCCTGGTGCTGGGAAGCGCCACCCCCTCCCTGGAGAGCTGGCTACGCACCCGCGGGCCTGGACAAGGGGCCAATTTGCTGAGCCTTCCCGAGCGCGTCGGGGCGAGACCCCTGCCCGCCGTGAGGGTGATCGACATGCGTCATGAGCTGGCCGAAGGCCACCGCGGCCTGCTCAGTCGTGCGCTGCTCGACCGTCTGGACGCCCTTCGCCAGCGAGAGGAGCAAGCGGTGATCCTGGTGCCCCGGCGGGGCTATCGGAGCTTCCTCAGCTGCCGCGGTTGCGGGACCGTGGTGCAGTGCCCCCACTGTGACGTGGCCCTCACGGTGCATCGGCGGCAGACGGGCCAAGAGTGGCTCCGCTGCCACTGGTGCGACCATCGCCAGGAGGTGGCCGATCACTGCCCCCAGTGCGGATCCACCGCCTTCAAGCCCTTCGGAGCGGGAACCCAGCGGGTGATGGAGCGGCTGGTCACCGAATTGGAGGGTCTGCGGGTGCTTCGCTTCGACGCCGACAGCACCCGGGGACGAGATGGCCACCGCCGGGTGCTGGACGCCTTTGGCGCTGGTCAGGCGGATGTGCTGGTGGGCACCCAAATGCTGGCCAAAGGCATGGATTTGCCCAGCGTCACCCTGGCCGCGGTTCTGGCGGCCGACGGCTTGCTGCACCGGCCCGACCTGCGTTCGGCGGAACACTGCCTGCAACTGCTGTTTCAGTTGGCGGGCCGGGCCGGCCGGGGCAAACAACCTGGGGAGGTGCTCGTGCAGACCTACACCCCGGACCATCCGGTGATCCGCCATCTCGTGGACGGCCGCTACGGGCGGTTTCTGGTGGAAGAGGCCAACCTCCGGCGACAGGCCGGACTGGTGCCCTTCAGTCGGGCCTGCTTGCTGCGGTTGGCCGGCGCTTCCGCCACCGCCACCGCCACCTCGGCCGCCGCCCTGGCGGAACGGATCCGGCCTGGGGTGGAGGCCGAGCACTGGTGCCTCATCGGCCCCGCCCCGGCGCCAGTGGCCAGGGTGGCCGGGCGGAGTCGATGGCAACTGTTGCTCCATGGCCCCGCCAACAGTCCGTTGCCCCTGCCAACGGAGCGGGAGCTGCGGGAGATGCTGCATCGCGAAGTCTCCCTGTCGATCGATCCCGATCCCCTTCAGCTCTGAGCCAAAGGCTCAGGCCGGCAATTCCGGCAGCCCCATCCCCATGCGCACGCGCGTCCGCTGCACCAGCACCACCACCAGGAAGGCCACCGCGATCGCCAACCCACCAAGGCCCAGGGGATTCCATCGCCAGCAACGGATCTCGAGCGTGTTGCCCTGGCCAAGGCGCAAAGGCCAAATCACGGCGCCAGACTCGCCGGCGGGTTGGGCGGCCAAGGGGGAAGCGCCGCGAATGGCCTTCCCCGATAGGGGTGTGAGCCGCAGGCGCATCTCCAACCCCGGCAACGGGGGCATGGGGCTCAGATCGACCCGAATCCGGATCCGCTGATCCACGCCGAGCAACCAGTTGGTCTCCCGCCAATCCAGATCTGGCGCGGGCAGACTCAGCCCCGCCAAGGAACTCGCCCGCTCCACCAGACTGCTGAGGCTTGGCGCGGCGTTGATCGGGGTGAGCGGGGGACTCTCTAAAATGGTGGTCGCTCCGTCCTGGCTCACCTCATAGGCCGGTTCGCCAGAGGCGAAGGCCGAGGCCAGCCGCCGTTGAAAGGGCAACGGGGTGCCCGCGATGGGCTCCAGCCGGTGCTGGAGCTGGAGGCGGCCTGGGCCCCGAAACGCCAGCCGGGTTTCCACGCGCATGCACCCGGACAGCAGGGAGCTCATCAGCAGGGCCAGGAGCACCACCACCACCAGGGCGACAAAGCCCCGAGGGCTTTGGGTGGGCCCAACCGGGGGGCGCTCCGGCGCTGGGGAGGGGGGAGCGGACCGAGCTCGGCGGCCGCCCGCGACGCCCTCCAGGGGAGGCGCCTCATCCAGTCTTGGCAGGGTGAGTGACCACTCCCGGGGCCGCTTGAGGCTGGGGGCCTCCAGGATCTGGAGCAAACCCCGGGCCTGGGCCCGACGTTGGGGATCCGCGCAGGTCTGGAGGCTTCGGCAGCAGGCGGCGGCCCGCTCCCCCTCGCCCTGGCCCATCAACGCCGTGGCCAGCAGCAGGCGCAGACTGTCTCCCTGAGGCTGTAGCGGGGAGATGGAGGCGCAAAGGGGCTCCAACAGAGCCACGGCCCTGGCGTACTCGCCCCGTTCAATGGCCACCTTGGCGTCGGCCAAAACGGACGCGAGAGAATCGGAATCCTTGCCCATGGCGTCCTCAAGACTGCAATCGGCGCGGACTTCCCACCACCATGGTTCCGATCCCGGCGTCGGTGAACACTTCCAGCAGGAGGGAGTGGGGAACCCGACCATCCACGATGTGGGCGGCGGCCACGCCCTGGGCCAGGGCGCGGATGCAGCACTCGGTTTTGGGCGTCATGCCGCCCTGGACGACGCCATCGGCGATCAGGGAGCGGGCCTCGCTCAAGGTGATCTGCCGGATGAGGCTGAGGGGGTCGGCTCGATCGCGGAGGATGCCGGCCGTATCGGTGAGCAGAATCAGTTTTTCGGCCTGCAGGGCCGCCGCCAGCTCGCCAGCGACCGTGTCGGCGTTGATGTTGTGCATCTGGCCCGCCTGATCCGGGGCCACACTCGAAATCACCGGGATGTAACCCGCCTCCAGAAGGGGAGCCAACACCGCCGGGTTGACCGAGGCCACCTCCCCCACAAACCCGTGGTTCTCCCCCAGGCGCCGGGCGGCCACCAGGGAGCCATCGCAGCCGCTCAAGCCCAAGGCCCGGCCCCCCACCCTGTTGAGGCCATTGACGATTTGCTTGTTGACCCGCCCCACCAACACCATTTCCACCACATCCATGGTGTCAGCGTCGGTGACGCGCAACCCATCTCGAAACTGGGGTTGAATTTGCATTCGCTTGAGCCATTGGTTGATCTCAGGCCCGCCGCCGTGTACGACGATCGGTCGCACACCCACGCAGGCCAACAGGGCCAAGTCGCGAAACACGGCCTCCCGCAGGCCCTCCTCCACCATGGCCGCGCCGCCGTACTTCACCACCACCTGCCGGCCGGCAAAGCGCTGGATGTAGGGCAGGGCCTCACTCAACACCGAGACCCGGGAGGAATCCGCCGGCTGGATCATGGGATCAGAGGTCACGGGGCGGGAACGGTGGGGGAGGGATCGGACTGAGCCGCGTCACCGGCGGGGACGAGGGGGCGCAGGGTGAGGGCAATCCGCTCGCCAGGGCGCTCAGCCAGTTCCGCCCGCAAACCCGGACCAAAAAACCGTCCCAACCGCTCCTGGCACGCCTCCCATCGGGGGAACGGCACCCCCCCGGGGGCGAAGGTGAGACACAATCCATAGCCCTCAGGCAGGGCCAGCTCCTCCACGGATTCCAGCACGGGAGGATCGTCCTCATCCCAAAGCTTGAGGGATTCCAAGGAGCTCTCCAGGTGCACTTTCTGCCCGTAGCGCCAGCGGCACACATCCGCCAGGAGCTTGCGCAGGGGTTCGCTGGCGGGGGCCTCGCGAAGGTCGCGCATCTGGGCCGGGGCGGTGAGCCGGGCCGGGGGGGGCAGTTCAGACGACTTCAGGGCCAAGCCGCCAAGCAAGATGGGGATGCCGTAAAAAATCGTCGGCAGGCTGAGATTGGGGTGGTCGCTCACGTACGCCAGCGAACCGATGACGGTGAGGGTGGCACCGGTGAGGGTCACCAAGGTGCCGGGAGAACGGAGACTTTGCATCAGGCCATCTTCCCGCGGGAGAGGCCAGGATGGGGAGCGACAGTTCCCCCGGCCCATGACCGATCCAGCGTCCTCCTCTCCGACCCCACCCCCCGCTCCAGGAGAGGCGTCCGGGCATGGAGGCGCCTCCCGGGAGGATCTGCGCGCGCTCCTGGAGAGCCTGCAGGACGACCGGCTCTGGCTGCTGCGGCAACTGGACAGCGGCCGATGGCCCGCCTGGCGACTGGATCTGGCGGCCTTGGAACGGGAGCTGGGGCAACTCCTCGATCGCGCCAGTGAACGGCTCGACTAGCCGCCGCGGGGAGAGCACACCAGCCGCCCGCTGATGGACCCCGCGGCTCTCAAGCGGCGCCGCTCAAAAGGGAATCTCGTCGTCTCCCTCTCCAAGATCATCGGGCACCAAGGGGGAGGTGTTCCACACCGGTGCGGCGCTTTGGGCGGCGGTTTCCCGGGTTGGTGGCGCCGGAGCCGGATCTGGCTTGCCACCCGCCTTCCGCCCGGTACTAGCGACGGGAGAACTCGGGCTGAGGGCGGCGGGGGGGGGCCCCGAGGCGGCGGACCCCGCGGCGGCCCCGAGGGGGTGGAGACGGGCGAGGGTGAGTTCAGCCCTCTTCTCCTTCACCCCATCCTGGCGCGTCACAGTGTTCATCCGCAGCCGTCCCTCCAGCACCCAACGCTGTCCCACCTGGACCCTGTTCTGCAAATCGAGCGCCAGGTTGCCCCACCCCACCACCTTGACCTGGCCTGGAGGATCCTCTGGTCTCAGGCCGTCAAAACGCGCCACCATCTCCGCCACCGGAGTCTGGTTGTCTTGGGTGTACCGGACTTGGGGCGCCTCCAGCACCTCCGCCTCGATCAAGCAGTGATTCACACCCTGTTCCCCTGGGATCTGCTCCCATCCTGATGCACGCTCCACCACCCCAGGCGGCGCTCGACGGGGCGCCCCCCCTCGCATTCCCGAGGACTGACCGGCTCTGGTTGATCGCCGGCACCGGTGAAGGGCCGCGTCTGGCGAGAGTGTTTCTGGATCGGGGATGGCGTTTGCGGGTGAGCGTCGTCACCCCCTCGGCCAGCCGGAGCTATCCAGAGGATCCCCGGCTGGAGGTGCGGGTGGGAGCCCTGGCCGGAGCGGCGGCCCTGCGAACCGCCCTGGAGGAGGCCGACCTGGAAGGGGATCCTTTTCAATGGCTGATCGACGCGAGCCATCCCTTCGCCGCCCAGGTGACGGCCACGGCCGTGGCCGCCACCCGAGACTGGCCGGCACGACTCCTGCGCCTGGAGAGGCCCATCCTGCCGGCTCCCATGGCCATCCCCCTGCGCCAACTCAGCGACCTGGGCCCCCATGTGCGCCCCGGCGAGCGCATCCTTTTGGCCATTGGCGCCCGCCACCTGCGCGAAGCCTCCCTTCAGTGCGCGGAGGCCCATCCCCACGGGCGGGTGCTCCCCCATCCCCAGGCGCTGAACCAAGCTCTCCGGGCAGGGCTTCCCCCCCACCACATCGCCTGCTGCCACCCCACGGCCGATGGAGCCGTGGAACGGGCCCTCTGCCATCGCTGGGGGATCGAGACCATCCTGTGCCGACAATCTGGAGGGCACACCGAGGCCCTTTGGCTGCGGATCGCTTCCGAGGCCCACCTGCGCCTTCTGCTGCTGCGACGTCCCCCCGAGCCCGCCGCCACGCGGCGACTGCCCTTCCCGGAGCTGGTAGAACACGTGGGTTGGCCGATGGGGAGGGGGAAGGGTGGCTGAGGGGGAGGAAGGGAGGGCGGAAGCCCTTGTGCTGGTGCTCACCACTGAAGCCAACCTGGAGCGGGCCGAAGGCCTCGCCGAGGCCCTGCTCGCGCGGGGGCTCGTGGCCTGCGTCTCCCTGGCGCCGGTGATCTCGCGCTACCGGTGGCAAGGCCGTGCCACCCGGTCGGAGGAAGCGCAGCTGCTGCTCAAAACCCACCGGCCCTGCCTGGAGGCGCTCTATCAAGCGGTGATGGAGCTGCACAGCTACGACACCCCGGAATGGATCGTCCTGGAGGGGCACACCCGCGGGCCCTACGGTCTGTGGTGCGCCGAGCAGCTCGCCAACCCTGACCTCAAGGGAGATGGTGGGCCACCAGCTCCGGGAGGGAGCACAACGGGCGAGGGCCCAGCTGGGTGACCACCTGGCCGGCGCAGAGCGACCCGAGACGGCCACAGCGCTCCAGGCTCTCGCCACGGGTGTAGCCATAGAGGAACCCCGCCGCGTAGAGATCACCGGCTCCCGTGGTGTCCACGAGGTCGCCCAGGTGGAACGGGGCGATGGGCAAGCTCCGCTCCTCGCTCAACACCAGGGACCCCAGGGCGCCGCGGGTGAGGGCCGCCACCCGGCAGCGGCCGCGAATCTGATCCGCCGCCTCCTCAAAGCTGTTGGCCTTGTACAGGGAGGTGATCTCCATCTCGTTGGCGAACAACAGGTCGACATGACCATCCACCAGCTCCTGGAAGCTCTCCCTGTGGCGGTCGACGCAGAAGGCATCCGAAAGCGAAAGGGCCACCTCCCCGCCGCTCGCTCGCGTCACCTCAGCGGCGGCGATGAAGGCCTCCTTGGCCTCGTCACTGTCCCAGAGGTAGCCCTCGAGGTAGAGCACCTTGGCTTGACGCACCAGATCCAGATCCAGATCGGCGGGGTGAAGATTCACCGAAGCCCCGAGATAGGTGCACATCGTGCGCTGGGCATCCGGGGTGACCAGGATCAAGCAGCGGGCCGTGGACGGACCGGAAGTGGCGGCTGGCGTCTCAAAATGGGCTCCCACGGCGCGGATGTCGTGGGCAAAGATGCCCCCCAGCTGGTCGTCACGCACCCGACCGATGAAGCCAGCCTTGCCCCCCAGCTGGGCGAGGCCCGCCAAGGTGTTGGCCGCCGAGCCCCCGGAGGTTTCCATACCTGGCCCCAAGCTGGCGTACAGGCGTTCCGCTTGGGACTGGTCGACCAAGGCCATGGTGCCCTTCGTGAGCCCGTGATCCTCCAAAAACGACTCGTTGGTTTGGACGAGAACATCCACGATGGCGTTGCCGATTCCCACCACATCGAAGGGCTTGGTGGTTGGGGAGGGCATGGGAATCAGGGAGAAACAACGGAGAGGGCGAGGGGGGCAAGGCGCTGACCCCTAGACATTGAGCAGGGCCCGTTTGGGTCCATGGATGGGATCCTCCACCACGATGGTTTGATCCCGCTGGGCCCCCAGGGACACAATGGCGATGGGCACCTCCATCAGCTCGGCCAGGAAACGCAAGTACGCCATGGCGGCGTCGGGGAGATCCTCCAAACGCCTGCATTGCGCCGTGGAACATTGCCAGCCAGGGAGGGAGACAAACGCGGGGCGACAGCGGGCGAAATCTTCGGCGCTGCTGGGGAAATACTCGATGCGCTCCCCATCCAGCTCGTAGGCCACACAGACCTGAATCTCATCCAGTTCATCGAGCACATCGAGTTTGGTGATGGCCAGACAATCCAGGCCGTTCACCTGAACCGCGTAGCGGCCGATCACGCCGTCAAACCAACCACAACGGCGGCGACGCCCAGTGGTGGTGCCAAACTCCCCTCCTCGATCACAGAGGTGGTCGTTCAAACTTCCCTCCAACTCCGTTGGGAAGGGGCCCTCCCCGACCCGGGTGGTGTAAGCCTTGGCCACACCGATCACCCGGTCAATCAGGGTGGGGCCCACCCCGGCGCCGATGCAGGCCCCTCCTGAGACGGGGTTGGAGGAGGTGACATAGGGGTAGGTGCCGTGGTCGAGATCGAGCAAGGTGCCCTGAGCCCCCTCAAACAGGATGTTTTTCCTGGCCCTTGCCGCCTGATGGATCACCCGCGTGCAGTCGACCACATAGGGGGCCAATCTCTGGCCATAGGCGGCATATTCCTCGATCACCGCCTCCGGATCCAGGGGCTCCAGGCCGTACACCTTTTCCAGGAGGTGGTTTTTCTCGGCGAGGGGACCCAGCAGGCGGTCCCGCAAACGCTCGGCGTTGAGTAGATCGATGACCCGAATGCCGTTTCGCTCCGACTTGTCGGCGTAGGTGGGACCAATTCCCCGACCTGTGGTCCCGATCCGTCGGTCTCCACGACGCTGCTCCAGGGCCTGATCCAGGAGCCGGTGGTACGGCATGGTGACATGGGCGGTCGAGGCGAGCATCAGCCCAGAGGGGCTGATGCCATAGGACATGAGCATGTCGAGTTCTCCCAGCATCACGCGGGGATCAACCACGGTGCCCGAACCGATCAAGCACACGGTGTCGGGATAAAGAATGCCAGAGGGAATGAGATGGAGTTTCAGGACACGATCGTCGACAACAATCGTGTGGCCGGCATTGACACCCCCCTGATAGCGAACGACAACGTCAGCGGATCGGCTCAGCAGATCAGTGATTTTGCCCTTGCCCTCATCCCCCCACTGTGCACCGATGACGACAACGTTAGCCAAGGACATCGCGGCCTTGAGCCGCTTTCGAGCACAAACAACGAGGTTTGCAGAGAGGGGGGACTTCCGTCAAAACATCGCCGCCTTTTGTCACAAGAACGGGGAACTTCCCTCAAGCCCCCCTGCTGGCGTTCGCCGCGGCCTGCTCCAACTCCTTGCGCACCCGGCCGCGAAGGGCGTCGGGCAGGGGGCGGTTGGCATAGCTCGCGTAATGGCTGGCCAGGGAATTGAGGGCCGTTTGCATCGTGGTGAACGAAGAGAGGCCATTCACCGCGGGGCGGGGCCGGTAGCGCGCCATGTAGTCGTTGATCAGGGCACGGGCCTGGGTGACCGACTCCCGAGCCCCCGGATCCTCGGGTGACAGGGCGATGGTGGTCAACAAGGTCTGGGTCACGGTGGCGGTGTCGGCCACGTAGTTGCCGCTCAGCAAGCCGCCACCGCCGCAGGCGGTGAGGCCGAGGCAAAGGGCCAACGCCAGAGCGATCACAATGGGCCTGAGGCGTTGAACCAGCCGAGCGAGGGGGAGGATGGCCTGGCGGGCCATGCCAAAAATGGGGCGCGAGACTGCGGCCATGACAAGGAGGCAACCCGGAAATCCTACGGGGCTCCTCCCTCAGCCCTCTCCAGAATTCCCCGCGCGCTCCGCGCCCACCCGTTCCTCCAGCCAGAGGGAGGCCTCCTCCACGCCCATCTCCAGGGGCTCCCCACCCCGACGGGCCACCACCTCCACCCGTCCAGAAGCCGCCCCCCGCCCCACCACCGCCCGGTAGGGAACGCCGATCAGATCCGCGTCCTTGAATTTCACGCCAGCCCGTTCCTGCCGGTCGTCCAGAAGGGTTTGCACGCCCCGGGCGTTCAGACCGCCGTAAAGGGATTCAGCCACGTCCACCTGGGTCTGGTCTTGGGTGTTGGCGATCACCACGATCACTTCGAAGGGCGCGATCGACACGGGCCAGAGAAGTCCTCGGCTGTCATGACACTGCTCCACCGCCGCCTGGGCCAAACGGGAGACGCCAATGCCGTAGCAGCCCATCCAGAGCGGTTCTTCCTCCCCCGCTTCCGTGGTGAAGGTGGCGTCAAGCGCCTGGGAATACTTGCGACCCAGTTGAAAGATGTGCCCCACCTCAATGCCCCGGGACGCTTCCAGCCGCTGGCTGGGATCGTGCACGCAACGATCACCGCTCTGGGCCTCCCGCAGGTCGACCGCCTCGGGAGGGTCGATGAGCGAACCCCAGGCGGCTCCCACCAGATGCCACCCCTCCCGGTTGGCCCCGCACACGAAGCTGGACAACTCGGTGGCCGTGGGATCCGCCAAACGCAGGGGTTTGGGGCTCCAGGTTTTCGCCCCTAGAAAGACCCCGTCGTCGAGATGGGGACCCAGGAAGCCGAAGGGCGGGGGAGAAAGCCCCTCGGCCTCCAGATCCCCTGGTTCGATCGGCACCACCCGCAGCAGGGAACCCTGCCCGGCAACCCTCGACTGAAGGGCGTTGGTGAGCTTCACCATGTTGAGCTGCTGGTCTCCCCGCACACTCACCACAACCGGCCAGGGGGGGCCTTCGGCAAAACGGGCCAGCACCAGCACCACCTTCACGATTTGGGTGGGGTCGAACCCATGGGCCTGGCAAAGCTCCGCGATGGAGCGCTGGGAGGGTGTGGCCAGCTCCCGGAGCGGCTCGGCGGGGAGGGGGATCGCCTCCGGGGGGAGGGACACCGCGCGCTCCTGATTGGCGGCATAGCGTCCATCTCCACTGGCCAGGATGAGATCTTCCCCGGCCTCCGCCGTCACCATGAACTCCTGGCTGGCGGAGCCGCCGATGGCCCCACTATCCGCCTCCACGGCGACGGCCCGCAGGCCGCAACGCTGGAAAATCCGGCGGTAGGCCCCGTCCATCTGGCGATAGGTGTGCCGCAAACACTCCTCATCGCCATGGAATGAATAAGCGTCTTTCATGATGAATTCCCGGCCCCGCATCAAGCCGAAGCGGGGCCGGATCTCATCGCGAAATTTGCTTTGGATTTGGTACAGGCACGCCGGAAGTTGCCGATAGGAGCGCAACAACTCGGCCCCCAAGGCCGTCACCACTTCCTCATGGGTGGGGCCTAAACCCAGCTCACGGCCCTGGCGGTCGTGCAAGTGAAACATGATCCCCTCGCCCGCGGTGTAGCCCTCCCAGCGGCCGCTGCGTCGCCAAAGCTCGGCGGGTTGCAACTGGGGGAGGAGCACCTCAAGGGCGCCGACACCATCCATCTCCTCACGCACAATCGCCGACACCTTCCGCAACACGCGCCACATCAGGGGGAGATACGCATAGATGCCCGCCGATACCCTCCGGATGAAGCCCGCGCGAAGCAGTAGCTTGTGGGAGATGATCTCGGCTTCAGCGGGCTCATCGCGAAGCGTCACCAGCAGAAGGCGGGAGACGCGCATGGAACCTGTCGTGTCGGCAAATCGCAACCTATCACTCGGCAACGAGGTGGGCGTCTGAGCGTGTGTCCAAGGGAAGCGGGCAGGCAGGAAAACCTCTGCTACTGTCCGCTGTGTTTCTTGCAGTCACACTTAGGACTCGCGTTATGTTTGCTCAGCCCAGCCGGTCACCCAGCGAACCTGTTGGCCTTTCGGTCGAGCACCTCATGGACGCGGTGTCTTGCCTTCCAGCCTCCCAAGAGACCGAGGACGCTGGCCAATCCTTGATCGGAATCGACGAGGTTCAAAAGGCCCTCAATCGTTCAAGGGCATCTGTCTATCGCTACACGAACACCGATCCTCGCAATATCAACCCCCCCTTCAATCCCCGCAAGCTCAACCCCGAGTTTCGTGGCGACATCAAACAGCCCCTGCTATTTCACGCCAACGAGGTGGCCCGGTTCGCCCGCGACGTGCTTCGCATCAAAGAGGTGACGGTGGAGGTGCTCAACGCCCCCTCCACGGCCACCCAGCAACTGCTGGGCTCGATCCTGGATGAATTGGTGGCCATCCGCCACCGACTCGACCAGCTCGGCCTCACCACCGATGAACTCCAGCCCCTGCGGGAGCAGAACAAGGCCCGGCCCGCCGCATGAGCTGGAACATCCCTGGAGGCCTCAAGAGAGGCGTTGCAGCAAAAATCCCTCGTAATCGAGGGCACGGAACACGGGGATGGGATCGCTGAACCCTGTGGCTTCCAACAAGCCGGTCAATCTGGCCAATCCGATGGGATACACGGGATCCAATCCCTCCAGGGTGGTCGCCTCGGTGGTGGCTGTTTGATCCACACGCTGAAACATCTGACGCGCCGCGATGAGCTGGCCTTCCAGGCCGTTTCGCTCCGGTTGCGTCTGATCCACCAGCACCACCTGGGCTCCCGGCCGCAGGCCGCGAGAGAGGGAGGAGAGGAAGCGCAATTTGGCGCCGTTGTCGGGGAGTCCCTGCAATACCAGCACGGCCATCGCCCCATCAAAGAGGAGGGTTTCAGGAAGATCTTCCACCGTTCCCTGAAGCCAATGGATCGGTGGAGACGGGATGGCTCCCTCCACGGACGACTCCCTGGACTCCGTGAGCACTTGAAGCTTGCGCTGGGCGATGGCCAACATGGACGCGGAGGGATCCAAAGCCGTTAAGGTCCAATCGGGACGCAGGGTTTTGGCGGCCAGGAGCTCCGCGCCTGAACCGCAGCCCGCCACCAACACGGAGGCTCCGTTCCGAATGGCCAAGGGCGAGGTCGCCAGCAACGAGACCGAAAGACGAGCGAGGCTGGTGTAGCCAGGGATGAGGCTTTCCACCACTTGGTCGTAGCCGAGAAGGCTCATCGCGTCGTGGCCCGCGGCGGTTTGAAGCATCGTAGGTGAGCTCGAGGGAGGCCAGCGCTGATTCCGCGCTCCGCCGGATGGGGTCCGCTCCGGGTGCATGGGACCCGATGTGCCCTAAGTTGGGCGGCGTCTCCACCCCCGATCCATCGTGCCCACCATCCGTTTCGAACGCGAAGGCCAGCAGGTGGGGTGCATCGAGGGCGCCAATCTGCGCAAAGCCGCCCTTGACGCGGGCATCAACCCCTACACCGGCCTGAACAATCTCAACAACTGTGGGGGTCTGGGCCAGTGCGGCACCTGCGTGATGGAAGTCCTCGAGGGTGCCCGCAACCTCTCCCCGCGCTCGGATGTGGAGGAGGTTTACCTGGCTGATCGCCCCTCCACCTATCGCCTGAGCTGCCGCACCACCGTCAACGGGGACGTCACCGTGCGCACCCGCCCGGGTGGGGGCGTGGGCCAAGGGTCCAACAGCCTCGTGGGTGCCATCAAGGCTCTGATCAACCGAGCTTGAGCCCCCGAGGGAGGGGTCCCAGAGCCCTTGGGGCCTAGTCCTCCGCTCCTTGAAGCTGGGGGGTGGAGGGGCTGGTTGTGTGCTTGCTCTCCTCCTCCAGGCTCATCAATTGATCCAGCTCCTCGATCAGTCCCTCAATTCCCGTGCGGCTGATCTGGCTGAGGTAAGTGCGCTTGACCCGCTCGATGCCCGCACACACCAGCTCCTGGGAGCGTTCCAGGGCAGGCCCTTCCTCCAGCGCTCGGGCCAATTCCTCCCAGAAGCGGTCAATGAAGTGTTGCAGCAGCCGCAGTTGCTCATCGTCCCGCCGCCCCAGTCGCGCCCCGGCGCTTTTCGACAAATCCAGGAAGCTTTCCACCACACCCTGAGCCAATTGGCGGCTAAAGCCCTGTTCCACATCAAGGAAGGGCCGCAATTGGCGCAAGGGGCCAGGCACAAGCGTTTTTTCCAAACTCTGTCGCAAGGAATGGTCGAGGACGCTTCGCAATTCCGGGGCCAGACGGGGGGCCACCCGCTCTAGGAGCAGGGGGGCCCAGAGGCGCACCAGCTCCACCAATTCCCTCTCCTCCTGATTGGTGACCGTTTGATGGCTGCGCAAGGCGCGCAGGCGCATGGGCCACCGGTTGGATCGAACCTGCTGCTGCACCCCATCCATGATCTGGAGGGCGAGCACTTCGAAGAGTTCCAGGGCCAGGAGGGCCACCACCCCGCGACTCACCACAGCCCTCAGGGGCTCCAGGTTGATCAGGCCCGCATGCTGGAGCCGCTCCAGCACCGGCACCAGGCGGAGCCAGCGCCAAAAGGGCAAAAACAGGGGCCAATCAATCCAACGCCTGAGAAGGGCGTCACGCCATCGCAAGCCTGGCAGTTTGCGCCGCAGGCGGATGGTGCGCAACAGGATGTCAACGAGAAAAACACTCTGGAAAATGAGCAGGTCGTAACGCCAAAAGTGGTCGGTGGGCCGCCCGTTTTCATCGACCGATCGCCAATAGTTTTGCGCCACCAGGGGAAGCACTTGTTGGCGCCAAAACTCTCGCTCCTCACTCCAGGGATGGGCGTTCAACCACTCCGGACTCAGCAGCAGGCCCACCGCTTCCTTGGCCGACTCCTGTTTCGCCCTCTGGCGCAGGCGATTTTTGATCTTCTCCAAGGTTCCCGAACCGCCGGTGGCCTGAAAGGGATCGGTATCAATCATTTGTTGGCTCAAGGTCACCAACCGTTCCAAGCTTTGGCGCTGATCCCTCGTGGGGGGTGCGCCAACCTGTTGACGTTGCCAAGCCTGATCCAGCCACAGGAATTCCTGGGTGAGGAGTTGGGTGTCCCGATGGGGCTCAATGCCCTTGAGGCGGTCCATCCACGGGGTGATGTCGGGAAGCGCAAGCAACGGGACCGCCAGCGGCGTGGCGGGCATGGGGTGGACCCTGCGTTGGATCCAAAACGAGCGCAAGGGAACATAGGTGACATCAACCATCACCACCAGAAAGTTGAGCGCCGCCCAGAGGGCGACGAAACGATCCCAGTCCTTCCAGAACCTGTTCCTCGGATGAGACAGGGCCCCATGCCAGCGGGGGCGGGCCATGGCTGCGCTCGCGGATGTGTGATTAGTCTGCTTACGGCCTAGGCCCATCGTTGTTCCAATTCTGAGCCGCCCCTTCCCCGGAGGCGCCGATGTTTTGAGCAGCCACCAATTGATCCGAACCCCACGCGTGAGCAGCAAACAAGGTGAGCACACACCCCGGTCAGGGGAGAGGAAATCCCATGGTGGTGGACATCCATCCCCAAGCGAACGGGAAGATGCCTGGGCTTTCTGGCGGAGCATCGTTCTCACCCTGGCGGTGGCCCTGGGCATCCGGCAGTTTCTCGTTGAGGCCCGATACATCCCCTCAGGCTCCATGCTGCCGGGCCTGCAACTGCAGGATCGGCTTCTGGTGGAGAAGCTCACCTACCGGCGACGTCCCCCCGAGCGGGGCGAGATTGTGGTGTTCCACGCGCCCCATCACTTTGACCGTGTGTTGGCGGCCCAACACCGCCCGGGCCCCCTGGGCTGCGCCTTGGTCAACATTCCCCTGCTCGGTCCCTTGCTGGGGCTCCAGGAGCCGGCCTGTGACGCCTACATCAAGCGCGTGATCGGCATCCCCGGCGACAGGGTTGTGGTGGATCCCCAAGGGCAGGTGAGCATCAATGGCCGCCGTCTCGGTGAGCCCTACGTGGCCAATCGCTGCCCGGTGGATTCGAGGGGCATGGGACCCTGTCCCACCCTGGATGTGGTGGTTCCGCCCAAGCATGTGCTGGTGCTCGGCGACAATCGGGCCAACAGCTGGGACGCGAGGTTTTGGCCCGGGGGCCCCTTCCTTCCCCAGGGGGAGATCATCGGCAGGGCCTTTTGGCGATTTTTTCCTCTCAACAGCGCGGGATCACTTCAAGGGGCCAGCACTCTTCAGCCAGCAGCCCCGAAGCCATGACCCGTCCGGTGAGCCCGGCAGTTGGAAGGGTGGGGACATTAGCGGCGATCGACCCTCGCTCCTGGGCGGCTCCAGGCCAGGGCTGGTGGGGATCCCACAACACCCACCGCTGGCTGGGAGCCGACAACCGTTCTTCGGGGAGGCCCAGATAACGGCTGGGGCCCCAACACATCACCCGCCAAAGGTCCTGGGCGGACCAGCCGCGCCGGCCCACAAGCTCCCGCCAGAGCATGGTCAGGGCCAGTCCATGGCCCGAGATTCCCGCCTTCCGCTGATCCAGCGGGAGCAACCGCTCTTCCGCGTCCAGGGGCTGATGGTGTACCGCCACGGCGGATAAGAGGCCCTCCCGGAGGGCTTCGATGAGGGCCTCCCGATCCTCAGGCCCCCCCAGGGAAGGCACCACCCGCCAGCCTTCCTCCGCGGGGTGAAGCCCCCCAGCGTCGGCCACCAGATGCCACCAGCCCACGCTGGTCAGGGGAGGATCGGGGTGCGCCCGCAGCAGGGCAACGCCTTCCATCGTGGAGAGATTCATCAACCGCAGCCGCACGCTTGGATGGGCGGCACGCAAAGCGAGAAGGGTCTGGAGGGGAAGGGTTTCACTGAGGACGGGGTCGGTGGGCCAACCCGCGCGCAACGCCTCCACCCGCTCGCGAACAAAGCCCCCCTGCGTCAAGGAAGGGTCTCTGGGAGCCACCAGCACGGGTCGATCCCCCATCTCGCCTAGCCGCAACCCCCGCTCCAACAAAGCCAAGGGGGGCACCTGATCGGAGGCCGCGAGGCCGAGCGCCCCGGCCGCGATCTGTTCGGCGTGAAGGGCCAGGTCGTGGTCTGATCCGTCGGCGCTGAAACTGCCCCAAAGGACCAGTCGCGAGGGATCCTCGCGGGCCAGCAGGAGCCTCTCCGGCCGATCCCGCCAGGGCTGGCCCCAGGGAAGCAGGGCGATGGTGCCGTAGCCCCCGATCGCCGCCGCCCGCGAGAGGCTCTCCAAGGTCTCGGCCCGGCCCAGCCAGGGATCTTCCAGCACGCTGTGGACATCCACCAGGGGAGGGGCGAGCCACCACCGCCGGGCGTCGAGCTCCCGCCACTGACCCTCAGGAGAGGGTGACGACCCGGTGTCCCAGGAGATCAGCTGACGCCCCTCCAGCCAGGCATCCCCCCGGGTGGGTGGCTCACCTGGCCCCAGAAGCAGGTTGACCTGACGCAGAAGCAGGGCGGAGGCCATCAGCGACGCGACGTCAAAGGGCGCCCGCGGCGGTGCGGTCGAGCATCCCGCCGAGGTGGCCGGTGAGATTCAGGCAGCTCACCAAGGGACCTCCCTCCGGACCATGGGGATAATCCACCACGCTGACCCCCCCATTGCCCTGTTTCACCATCCAGATGTCGGCGGGGGACAGCCCCAGCAAGGCGCAGAGGATGGTCTTGTTGACGGCGTCGTGGGCCACCACCAGGGCCGTTTCCCGCTCAGACAGGCCGCGAACAATCGTCCGCCAGGTGGCCACTGAGCGGTCCCACACCTGCTGGAGGGTCTCGCCCTCGGGCATGGTGACCGTGTGGGGCGCCCGTTTCCAATCGGCCAGGAGACCTGGCCAGGAGGCGGCGATCTCTTCTTCCAGGCAACCTTCCCAAAGGCCATGGCCGATCTCGATGAGCCCAGAGGTGGTGGTGAGGGGAACGCCGGGATGGGGCTCCAGGATCACCTCAGCGGTTTGTCGGGGACGGGCCATTGTGCTGGTGTAAGCCCGTTGAATCTCCACCGGGGCCAGGAACTCCCGAGCGGCCCTGGCCTGGGAGGTTCCATGGGCGTTGAGGGGAATGTCGATCTGACCTTGAAAGCGTCCCTCCCGGTTCCAATCGGTTTCCCCGTGCCGCACCAGCAACAGGCGGGGCCCTTGGGCGGGAGGCAGACCCTCCCCTAGGTGGATGGTGTTGTTGAGCGACTCCACCTGCACCGACAGGGGGTCGCTCGGCCGCTGGCTCAGATTGAGCACAGACACCGCCGCGTTGTCCATGCGCAGCCGGCGGAATCCATGGGCCTCCAGCCCCAGCAACCGCAGCACGAGGGCACGGAGGATGGCGTTGTGGGCCACCACCAGCACGCCGCGGGTGTGCTTGGATTCCAGGGCGTCTTGGTGGCGCTCCAGCAGGCGATGGACAAAACGGCCGGCCTGCTCCATCAACTCCGGCAGCGGTCGGAAGGTGCCGCCATCCGAACGCCGCAGTTCAAGGGTTTCGGGAGCCATTTGCCACGCCCGCGCCTCCAGGGGGTAGCGCTCGATCACCTCCTGGCGCGTCAAGCCACTCCAGGGGGCCAGATCCACCTCTCGCAACTCATCGTCCAACGCCAACGGGGTGGGACTGCCCGCCGCGTCGAGCAGGGCTCGGGCGGTGTCCCGGGCCCTGGCGAGGGGGGAGCTGTAGGCCTCGGTGAAGGGCACCTCCCTCAGGGCCACCCCCGTGAGGTGGGCCTGAGCCCGACCCTCCTCCGTGAGGGGGGACACATCGTCCCGACCCTGAATTCTCCGCTCCAGGTTGAAGCCGCTCAGCCCATGGCGCACGAGAACAAGGCGGAGGGGCACAGCCTGCGAGGGTCAGTCAAGGCCAAGTGTATGGGTCCAGAATCCCAAGATCGCGAATGCCCCAAGACTCTGTGTCTGTTCCGTCGCCGTGGGAGGGAGTGAGGGGTTGGAAGGGCCTTCTCGCCCTGCTGGCCGTGAGCCTGAGTGGATTGATTTGGCTGGGCGGACTCCAGGAGAGCCTGTCGCGCCCCTCCGTGGTGAACAGCTTGGACCTTCGGCAACTGGAGCTCACGGTGTTGGCGGCCGAAGCCCTGCCGGGCTCCTGGAGGCCCCTGCTGGTGGGCGACGACCCCAGGGGCCAACTGATCGAGGCCCTGGAGGAGCGCGCCAAGGATCCGTCCTCCCCCCCCACCGCGGCCCAGCGGCTGGAGCTGTCCCTGCTGCGGCGGAGCCAAACCGCCCGCAACGCCCCGCCCTCTGTTCCCACCTTCCGGGAGCTCAGCGAGCAAGTGGACGCGCCCCGTCGTCCACTCCTGGTGGCTTTGGAGCGTCAACAGACCGTGAGCCCCGAGCGGCAAGCCCCCCTTCTCGCCCCGTGGGGTGAGGAGAGCCTGGTGGCACAGCTGGGTTGCGAACAATTGGGAGGGCCAGCCCAGGCCTGTCCCGCGAGCCGTCAGGGCCCATGGCTGGCGTTTCGCCTGTTGGCCCTCACCCTCTTTCCAGCCCTGCTGATGTTGGCGGGGGTCGGTCTTCTGATTCGCCAGCTGTGGTTGCTTCGGCGCGGTCGCCTTCCTCCCCCTCCTGCCCTGGTGGGCCCACCACTCACCGTGCTCGACACCATCCTCGTGATCGCGGGGGGGTTCGTCCTTCTCGGCGAGGTGCTGCTGCCCCTGCTCACCCAGGCGAGCTTGCCACGACTGCTCAGCCAGTGGTCCCTGTCCGCCTCCACCCGTCAGGGGGTGGAGGTGCTGGGCTCCTACCTCACCCTCATGCTGGCCCCCCTGGGGCTCCTGGCTCTCTTCCTGCCCAGGCATCTCACCCCTCCCCAAGGGGGGTGGCTGCAGTGGGGTTGGAAGCCATGGGCCGCGGCGATCCTGCCCGCTTTGCGGGTGTTTCTGATGGTGCTTCCCCTGGTGGCTTTGGCCAGCTGGTTGCTCCAGCGGGTGTGGGCCGACCCGGGGGGAAGCAATCCTCTTCTGGAGATGGTGCTCACCAGCTCCGATGGCTGGGCCCTTCTGGCCTTGGCCCTGACGGCGGTGGTGCTGGCGCCCCTGTTTGAGGAGACCCTCTTTCGCGGGGTGCTTCTGCCCGTGGTGGGACGGCATCTGGGCGCCCTTGGGGGAGTGCTGATCAGCGCCTTTGTGTTTGCGATCGCCCATCTGAGTCTGGGGGAACTGGTGCCTCTCTCCGTCCTGGGAGTGGGCCTGGGACTGTTGCGCTGGCGAAGTGGACGCCTGGGGGCGTCGGTTTTGTTGCATGCCCTCTGGAACAGCCTCACGTTTGTCAACTTGTTGCTGTTGGCCCGATGAGTTGGGATGCTTGCTGAGGGGCCTTCGGGGTGGTTCACTTGCACAGCTTCGGGCCCGTAGCCTTGGTCGCCACGCCTTCCCCCTCCTCGTTGTCTTCCCCAGCCCCCACCCGTCCCCAGCGTCACTCAGGTCAGAGGGTGGGAAGCGCCAAGACGAGCGTTCCCCGGCTGACGGATCGCCCCCTGCGGCTCATCCACCGCTCCCTGAGTGGCCGCAAGGTGGATCGCCAGTCGCCCCTGCTGGCCAGCCTGCACAAGGTGTCGACCGGGGCCCTCGCCGGTCTGGGCTTGTCTTTGGTGGGCCTCAGCGCTTTGACCTTGCACTGGCAGAATCAATGGGCCAAAAGTTATGCCCAACTGGAGGCGGCCAAGGTGTTGGAACACCGTCTGCATGAGTCGGCGGCGGTGGTCGAGCAGCACCACCTCAGTTCGATGCGACGTCCAGGCCAGTTGCTGCCCACCAGCAGTGAGAATCTGATCCACCTTCCTGAGCCCAAGGCCTACCAACCCCTCAAGCCCACCCTTCCCTTGCTCGCCGGCTTGGCGATGGGCCGCGGTCCCAACGGGCAGCCCCTCCCCACACTCCCCGCTGGCTATTGATGGCCCAACCCAGCACCCGCCGGCATCCCCCAGGACGACCGGGGACTTCTGAACGGAGGGTGGCTGGAGGAGATGGCCGCTCCAGGGGTCATGGACGCCGCGTGGTGCCCTTGCAGCCTTTCCCGTCCACCCGTCTGTTTTGGGTGTACGGGATTCTTTGTTTGGCGCTCGGGGGGCTCGCGGGCCGTTTGATCTGGCTTCAGGTCGTCCAGGGAGAGCGCCTGCAAAGCAAGGCCCGCCAGATTCAAACCCAATCGATCAAACCCCTGGGCACGCGACGCACCATCGTCGATCGGGCCGGACGAATGGTGGCCATCGATGAGGAACGGTTCACCCTCTGGGCCCACCCGCGCTACTTCAGTTTTCTGGGCGATGAACCCAACACTCGTCGTCGCCCGGAGGAGGTCACGCGCAAATTGGCGGAGGTGTTGGCCCGTCCCCAGACGGACCTCCTACGAGCCATCGGCGGCCGGAGCAGCGGGGTGAAACTGGCCACCAACATGGATCCCGAAACGGCGGCCAAGGTGAGGGCCCTGCAGATCAGCGGTCTGGATCTGGAGGCCTATCCCCAGCGCATCTACCCCCAAGGGGCGCTGTTTTCCAATGTGGTGGGCTTTCTCAACCTGGATCGGGTTCCCCAGGCTGGTTTGGAGCAAAGCCGGGATCGGGATCTGAGGCGGCAGGAAACCACGTTCCGCATGCGGCGCGGAGGAGACGGCACCCCCCTCCCCGATGGGCTGCAAGCTGGTTCGCTCTATGGAGACGATCTGAGGCTGCAACTCACCCTGGATGCCCGCTTGCAGCAAGTGGCCCAGCAGGCCGTGGGCAAACAGATGCGCCAGTGGAACGCCAAGCGGGGAGTGGCGTTGGTGATGGACGCCCAAACGGGTGAGCTGCTTGCCTTGGCTTCCACGCCCACCTACGACCCCAATCGCTACTGGGATTTCAATCCCGGCTCCTTCAGGGAATGGTCGGTGCAGGATCTCTACGAACCCGGCTCCACGTTCAAGCCGATCAACCTGGCGATCGCGCTCCAGGAAAAAGCGATTGATCCCAAGGGCACCGTCAACGATGTGGGCCAACTCAACATTGGCGGCTGGCCCATTTTCAACGCGGATCGTCGCGCCAACGGGGTGATTGATTTCCCCACGGTGCTGCAGGTGTCCAGCAACGTGGGCATGGTGGACGCCATGCGTCACCTGAAGCGTGAAACCTTCTGGAGGTGGTTGAACACCATCGGGATCCACGATGTCCCCGACACCGATCTGCCTGGGGCCGTGGCCGGGCAGCTGAAATCCCGCGAGGAATTCGTCTCCAGCGCTATTGAGCCGGCCACCGCGGCCTTTGGACAAGGGTTCTCCCTGACCCCACTGAAACTGCTACAGCTTCATGCCATGCTCGCCAACGGCGGCCGGTTGGTGAGCCCCCACATCACACGCGGCCTGCGTTCTGGTGATGGCTTGGCCGCTCCACCCGCCCAGATGGGGGTTCAGCTGTTGGATCCAAAGGTGACGCGGCAGGTGGTGAACTGGATGGAGACGGTGGTGGAGAAGGGCACGGGGAAAGGGATCAAGATTCCCGGTTACCGCATTGGCGGGAAAACCGGCACCGCCCAAAAAGCCCATAACGGCGTGTACATCCCGGGGGCGCGGATCACCAGCTTTGTGGCCACCCTGCCGGTGGAAAATCCCCGCTATGTGGTGCTGGTCGTGATGGATGAACCCCAGGGAGCCAATGCCTACGGATCCACCGTGGCCCTGCCCGTGGCCCGTCAAATCGTGGAAGCCTTGCTCGTGCTCGAAAAGATTCCACCCTCTCGTCCCGAGGGCCTCACCCCCAAACCCCAGGCGGCCCGTCCCAAGGCCTGATTCTCCTTTGAGGCCTTGTATGGATTCCCACAAGCCACCTCGGCCCCATGGGCTCCGCCGTGTGCCACGGTTAGCGTGAACCAGAAGTTATTGGCGGCTGCCACCGAACATGACCAATCTGCTTGATCAACTGGCGACCATGACAGTTGTGGTGGCCGATACGGGCGACATCGAGGCCATCCGCCAATTCACGCCGAGAGACGCCACCACCAACCCGTCCTTGATCCTTGCCGCGGCCCAAATCCCCACCTATCAAGACCTGATCGATCGCTCCCTCAGGGAATCGCGAGAAGTGATGGGCGAAAGCGCCCCGGTGGAAGACGTGGTGGCGGAAGCGCTCGATGAGATCAGTGTCACCTTCGGCAAAGAAATCCTCCGGATCGTCCCTGGCAGGGTGTCCACCGAGGTGGATGCCCGGCTGAGTTACGACACGGAAGCCACGATCCAAAAAGCCCGCAAACTCATCGGGCTCTATGAGCAAGCCGGGGTGCACCGGGATCGAGTGTTGATCAAGATCGCGTCCACTTGGGAGGGGATTCGCGCCGCTGAGCGTCTTGAGCAGGAAGGCATTCATTGCAATCTCACCCTGCTGTTTGGCTTCGCCCAAGCCGTCGCCTGCGCGGAGGCTGGGGCCACCCTGATCTCCCCCTTTGTGGGCCGCATCCTGGATTGGCATAAGGCCAACACGGGGCGTGAGAGCTACCCGGGCCCAGAGGATCCTGGCGTGATCTCGGTGACAAAGATTTTCAATTACTTCAAAACCTACGGTTACAAGACCGAAGTGATGGGAGCCAGCTTCCGCAACATTGATGAAATCATTGAACTAGCAGGCTGCGACTTACTCACCATTTCGCCAGCGCTGATGGAACAATTGCGCAGCAAAGAAGAGTCCCTGCCGCGCAAACTCGATCCCCACACCCCTGGCGCCACCGAGGAGAAATTCCATGTCGACTCCGAGCTGTTTGTCAGCATGATGGCGGCGGATCGCATGGCGTCAGAAAAACTGGATGAGGGGATCAGGGGCTTTTCCAAAGCCATCGAAACCTTGGAGGTGCAACTGGCCCACCGCTTGGCCGCCCTAGAGGGCAAAGCGGCGTTCACCCATGCGGTGCACGAGATCTTTCTACTCAATGATCTCGATGGGGATGGGTGCATCACCAGGGAGGAGTGGCTTGGAAGCGATGCCGTCTTCGACGCGCTGGACACCGACCAGGATGGGCGCCTGGCCCCGGACGATGTGCGCGGCGGCCTCGGAGCGGCCCTCTCCGTCAGTCGTTCTTAACCTCCTGTTCAGCGGCGGGGCCTAAGTTGGCTTGAAGACTGGAATCGAGTCAACCGTGAACGCTTTGGACACCATGAGGGCGTTGGCCACCTCTGGGGAGGTGATCCATGTGCCCGCCGGAAGCCTGGTGTTCAAATCCGGAGAGCCTGGCGACTGCATGTTCGGCCTGCTGGAGGGCACGGTGGAACTCACCTGGAACGGAGAGAGCGGCCATGAGCGCATCGAGGCCGGTGATGTGTTTGGCGCCGGCGCGCTGGTGACCCCCGAGCATCGGCGCTTTGGCAACGCCGTCGCCCTGACCGATTGCCGGCTGCTGGTCATGAACAAGGAGAAGTTTCTCTTCGCCGTTCAAGAATCGCCCATGTTTGCCATCGAGCTCCTGGGCTCGATCGACCAACGCCTGCGCGATCTCAAGGGGTGCGATCGGGGTTATCCCCGCTGAAACAAGAGACGCTTGATCACCCGCTGGGCGATGTCTCCATATCCCATCTCTCCTGAGAGGATTTGAGCGATGCGCTGGGGAGCCGTGGGGCGTTTGATCCCCAGCTGGTAGCCCACGCGGGGCAAGCGATAAAACACCTGTGCGATGCGCTTCCCCCAAGCCATCGACTCTCCCCAGTCCGCGCGCATGGTGGCCGTGTATCCCTTGAGTGCTTGGGGATCACCTCCCAACCAGGCGTCCAGGGCGTTCGCGGCCTGACAGCCGCTCATCAAGGACGGTCGCAAGCCCTCCGCCAAAAAGGGATCGCACAGGGACGCCGCGTCTCCAGCCACCAGCACACCAGCCCCATCGAGGGGATAGTGGCCATCCCAGACCCTCAGGCGGGAGAGCTGGCGCTGGCCGGCCTCAGAAGGGAATCCCAGGGATGGCAGGAGCCGTCGCAGCACGGTTTCCCCCTTCACATCCTCCTGCCCGATGAAGGTACCCAGCCCAATGCTGTAGCCCTGATGGCGAGGAAAAGCCCAACAAAATCCCTGGGGCACCAACCCGAAGTCGAAATAGGCCACACCGGCCTCTCGAACCGGCCCATCCACCTCCACCGACAGGGTGGAGGCAAAACGGGGGCGGGGTGGGCCAAGGCCCAGCTGGCTCGCCAAGGGGGAGGCCGACCCATCGGCGATCATCAGGCCGCGGGCGAACAGGCGCTCCCCGCTCTGATCGGTCACCATCCAGAGATCACCCTGACGCCGGACCGTGTCCGCCGCCGTGGAATAGCGAACATCGACCCCCGCCCGGACCGCGTGATCCGCCAGAAAGGCGTCGAGCCGGGAGCGACGGACAATCCAAAAGGGCGCTTCTCCCGGGAGGTTGGCTCTCACCGCATCCTCCAGGGTCCAGGTGAAACGCACCTCCGTGATCACCTGGTCAACAACGGGGGAAAGATCAAACGGAAACCACCGCTGCACGGAAGCGGCCATACCCCCTCCACAGGGCTTACCGCGACCTTGGGGCTCCCGCTCCAACAGCACCACTTGCCTGCCCCGACGGGCCAGGTGAAAAGCGGCGGCGCACCCCGCGGGCCCGGCGCCAATGATGATGGTGTCGACAGGCCTGGCCTGGGAGGCGCTCATTAGGGATCGGATGGGGGAGACTAGACCTTGAGGATTTCAGCTTCTTTTTCGGCAAGACATTTTTCGAGAGAAACAATAAAGCGATCGGTCACTTTCTGGATCTTGTCCTGCTCGTCTCTCGACTGGTCCTCGGAGATCTCACCATCCTTTTCCTGCTTTTTTACGCGATCGATGGCATCACGTCGCAAATTGCGCAGAGAAACCTTCCCCTCCTCGGCGTACTTGGCCGCAAGCTTGCAGAGATCCTTGCGACGGTCCTGGGTGAGGGGCGGAATGTTGATGCGAATGATGCGGCCGTCGTTGTTTGTAGTCAAACCCAAATCGCTCATCGCGATAGCCTTTTCAATCACCGCCAAAGAGCCAGCGTCAAAGGGTTGGATTTGAATCGTTTGCGCATCTGGAGTGGAGAGGGTAGCCAGAGACTTCAGAGGAGTTTCGGCACCATAATATTCAACCAGAATTTTATCCAACAAGGAGGGGTTGGCCCTACCCGTGCGAATGGTGTTGAAGTTGCGCTGAGTGGCTTCGACCGATTTGCGCATGCTTGCTTCAAGATCCATGGGAGTGGTTTGAAAAGGAAAGAGACGGATACTGAAGAGTTGAGGAAAAAATCAATGCGAGGAGACGATGCGTGTGCCGATGGTCTCACCGCTCACGGCGCGGCTAATATTGCCGCGGCCGAAAAGATCAAAGACAACAATTGGAATTGAATTATCCTTACAGAGAGAAATTGCTGTCGCATCCATCACCTCCAATTCGCCGCTGAGCACATCCATGAAGGTGAGTGTTTCATAGCGCACAGCATCGGGATAACGGGCCGGATCTTTGTTGTAAACACCATCCACCTTCGTGGCCTTAAACACCACATCGGCGTTGATCTCGGCCGCCCGCAGGGCGGCCGTGGTGTCGGTGGTAAAGAAAGGATTGCCGCACCCGGCGGCGAAGATCACCACCCGCCCCTTTTCCAGGTGGCGGATGGCCCGTCGGCGGATGTAGGGCTCCGCCACCTCTTGCATGGAGATGGCGCTCTGCACCCGGGTGGGCACCCCAGAGCGCTCCAAGCCATCCTGCAAGGTGATGGCGTTCATCACCGTGGCCAGCATGCCCACGTAATCCGCGGTGGCCCGGTCCATGCCGGCGGCTGAGCCTTTGAGACCGCGAAAAATATTGCCCCCTCCCACCACGATGGCCAGCTGGGTGCCAACATCCACCACCTCGGCCACATCAGAGGCGATCGATTGAACGATGGCGGGGTCGATGCCGTACCCCTGACTCCCCATCAACGCTTCGCCACTGAGCTTGAGCAACACACGCCGATAAGGTGTCATGCCAGTGAACCGACTGGGTGCAAACCCGCCGAACAGTAGCAAGCCCCCGCGTGGGGCTCCCCCGTCGCGTCGTTAGAACTCGATTCCAGCCTGGGCACGCACCCCCTGTTCGCGAAACGGATGGCGCACCATGCGCATCTCCGTCACCAGGTCGGCCGATTCGATCAGGGCCGGGGGCGCGCCCCGACCCGTCAAGGCCACGTGGGTGAGGGGCGGACGGGCGCGGAGTCCGTCGAGCAGCTCCTCCAGGGGCAGATAGCCCAGCTTCAAAGCGACATTCACCTCGTCGAGCACCACCAGCTTGCATCCCGGATCTTGGAGATGGCCCAGAGCCTCTCGCCAGGCGGTGGCCACCGCCTGGCGGTCTCGCTCCCGATCCTGGGTTTCCCAGGTGAAGCCCTCCCCCAGGGCTTGAAAGTGAAGATCCTCCCCGAACCGACGCAGGGCGGTCACCTCCCCGGGCAACCATCCCCCCTTGATGAACTGGATCACGGCCACCCGTTCCCCATGGCCGAGCATCCGCAGCACCAGGCCCAAAGCCGCCGTGGTCTTGCCCTTGCCCTCGCCCGTGAAGACCATCACCAGGCCCTTCTCCCGTTGACGGGCCTCCACGCGCATCTGTTGCACCTGCCGCCGGCGCTCCATGCGCCGCTGGTAGGCCTCGCCATCGGCCTCAGGGGCCCCCATTCCGCCCTGGCCCAGCTCGGCGGCGGCCTCATCCAGGGCGCCATCTCCAACCGGGACCGACGTGGACTCCATGGGCGACGCGGAACTGCCCCCACTCTGCCTGGGATCCCGGCTGGTGGGGAGGATCACCCCCCGTCTCGGCGGGCAAGGGCCGCATCCACCGCCCGCTGCTGATCCCGGCGGGTGATCCAGTGGTGGTAGGTGCGGGTATGGATCGCCACGGAATGGCCCATCATCCGCGAGGCCACGGTGTCTGGCAGGCCGATGTGAATGGTGCGCACGGCCCAGGCGTGGCGGAGGTCGTAGGGGGTGAGGGGCAACTGGTAGCGGCGAAATTGTTCCGAGACACGCTGCCCCACGCTCCGCAGGGAGGTGTGACGCAGGTCGGTGTTGAGGGCGGGCAAGGCCCGGGGATCCTCGCCCAGTTGATCGAGGTCGAAGTGGTCGACCCACTCCGGCTGGAACGGCCATACCTGATGCTCGCCCGTCTTGCTGGTGGGCAACACCCTCAACACCCGATCGCCGCCCGGGGCTAGGGCGGAAAAATCGCAGAAAAAAACCTCGTGGTTGCGCAGGCCATAGGTGGCCATCAGCCCGTACACCAGGCGCCAGCGGGGATTGGGGATCCGCTGAACTTCCCGCAGGATCTGACTGTCACTTGGCAGGGGGCGAAACCTCGCCGCGTGGAGTCCATAGCCCCGGCCCAACTCCCGCCAATCCGCCGGGAGGGTGAGGCCCTGATGCCTGGCCAGGGCTCCCAGAACCAGGGCGCATTGCTGGCGGCTCCGGCTGGCCACTGGATAGCTTTCCAACACAGCCACGAGCAGATCCGAGTCGAGCTCCCTTTGGGGGTGCCCGCCCATCGCCAACACACGCCGCACATAGGGGCGATAGGCGGACCGCCAAGTGGAGCGGGTTCCGGCGGGGGAGCGACGGCGACGGGGATCGTGGTGGAAGGCCCTCTGGAAGGAGGCCAGGGCGGCGTCCAGGGCGCCGGCCGACTCCACGGGAGTGTTCAAGGAAGAAGCGGGAGCGGCGGCCACCTCAGCGGTGGGAGGCGGGGTGGAAAGCGCGGAGCCGCGGGGGGCGCGGCGTTGCCATTCCGACCAGCGAAAGGTGCCAGCCTCCAGCTGGTCACGCACCCGCCGCAACTGGGTCAGGGCCTCCGGAAGGATGGCCTCACTCGCCACCAATCCCAGACTCAGACGTTGGATGGTGGGGGTGCCCTGGCCCGTTTCCGATCGGGGGGGTAGGGGGCCACGCAACCCCAAGCGCTCTCCCCGCACCTCCAGGCGCCAGGGGGTTCCTGAGGTGGCCAGCTCTTGGTTGGTCAGCCGCACGGCCTCCCTCACGGACGCCGTCTCGGCCCCCTTCTCCGATGGTGCGGCCATGGCACCAAGACAACGCACGCTTCCTGGGCTCGACCTTAACGAGACATCCCAGGCCTGACCAGAGGTGACCGCATCAACCGCCAGACTGGCGTTACGCTCGCCGTGCTGCATCTGTGGGCAGGGCATGGCAAAAGTTGGCGTGTTGCTGCTGAACCTTGGTGGCCCGGAGCGGATCCAGGACGTCGCTCCCTTCCTCTACAACCTGTTTTCGGATCCGGAGATCATCCGGCTGCCCATCCCCGCCCTGCAGCGCCCCCTGGCCTGGCTGGTGAGCACCCTGCGCAGCGGCAAGTCGCAAGATGCCTACCGGGCCATCGGTGGGGGGTCGCCCCTGAGGCGGATCACGGAACACCAGGCTCGTGAGCTGCAAAGTCTGCTGAGGCAGCGGGCCATTGACGCCACCACCTACGTGGCGATGCGCTATTGGCACCCCTTCACCGAATCAGCGGTGGCCGACATCAAAGCCGATGCCATCGAGGAGGTGGTGGTGTTGCCGTTGTACCCGCAGTTTTCGATCAGCACGAGCGGCTCCAGCTTCCGGGAATTGCAACGGCTGCGGCAGGCCGATCCCCAGTTCAGCCAGCTGCCCATCCGCTGCATTCGCAGCTGGTACGACCATCCTGGCTACATCCGGGCCATGGTGGGGCTCATCGCCGCGAACATTCGGGAGGCGGATGAGCCCGCCAACGCCCATGTGTTTTTCAGCGCCCATGGGGTGCCGAAAAGCTACGTGGATGAGGCCGGTGATCCCTATCAGCGGGAAATCGAAGCCTGCACCCGGCTGATCATGGATGAATTGCGCAACGAGTTGGGTCACTCCAACCCCCACACCCTGGCCTACCAGAGCCGGGTGGGTCCGGTGGAGTGGCTCAAGCCCTACACGGAAGACGCCCTTCGGGAGCTTGGCCAAAGGGGGGTCAGTGACCTGGTGGTGGTGCCCATCAGCTTTGTGAGTGAGCACATCGAAACTCTGGAGGAAATCGATCTGGAGTACGCGGAAATCGCCCACGACGCGGGCATCGTTCATTTCCGCCGGGTGGCCGCCCTCAACACCGACCCCACATTCATCTCCGGTCTGGCGGATCTCGTGGCCCGGGCACTTGAGGGCCCCGAGGTGAATCTGGATCAGGCCGCCCAGCTTCCGAAAAAAGTGAAGCTTTATCCCCAGGATAAATGGGCCTGGGGTTGGAACAACAGTTCCGAGGTCTGGAACGGTCGCCTTGCCATGCTCGGATTCTCCGCTTTTCTCTTTGAGCTGTTGAGTGGCAAAGGCCCGCTCCATGCCATCGGCTTGTTGTGAGGCCTCTCGCCATTCCCTCTCCAGGCGCTCTCTCAGCGGCCTCAGCCCGGTGCGCCTAGGGCTCGGCCCAACCCCCTCCCCTCCCAGACCCCGGGGGCGATCAGCGGGGCTGGGGCGGCTCCAACCGGCGGCCGTGTCACAGCCGATGGCGGCGGTTTGTTCTCTTCGCCAGACAACCCGGCGCGGACCTTTTAATGTTGGACAGCCCCGGTGACCTTTTTCAAGGCCAAACCACCCCTCGTTCCCCTCTCTGTCCGCCCGCTGTGACCCTCACTCCCACCCCCTCCAACGACGCGGCAGCGCAGCCACAGACCACCCCTCCTCCCTCCCTGGAGTCCTCCCTGGAGGTCGATCGCTCCAGGGAGAGCGACCGGCGCCCCAGGCGGGTGAGCGGTGGGTACGCCCTGATGGATGCCCTCCATCGCCACGGGGTGAAACACATTTTCGGGTACCCGGGCGGGGCGATCCTGCCGATCTACGACGAGGTGCACCAAGCGGAACAGCGGGGCTGGCTGAAACACATCTTGGTGCGCCATGAGCAGGGCGGCGCCCATGCGGCCGATGCCTACGCCAGAGCCACCGGCCAGGTGGGCGTGTGCTTCGGCACCTCAGGGCCAGGGGCCACCAATTTGGTCACCGGCATCGCCACGGCCTACATGGACTCCGTGCCCATGGTGGTGGTGACCGGTCAGGTGCCCAGGGCGGCCATTGGCACCGATGCCTTTCAGGAGATCGACATCTTCGGCATCACTCTGCCCATCGTCAAACACTCCTGGGTGGTGAGGGATCCTTCCCAGATCGGCCGCATCGTGGCCGAGGCCTTTCTCATCGCCTCCTCTGGACGGCCTGGCCCCGTGTTGATCGATGTGCCGAAGGATGTGGGCGCCGAGGAATTCGACTATGTGCCCGTCCTTCCCGGCACGGCCATTCCCGCCGGGTTCCAACCCACCCCCGCTCCAGAACCCGAACGCCTGAGACAGGCCCTGGAGTTGATCCGCCAGTCCCATCGCCCTCTGCTGTACGTGGGGGGGGGAGCGGTGAGCTCTGGAGCCCACGCGGAGGTCAAGGCGTTGGCGGAACGCTTCCAGATTCCTGTCACCACCACTTTGATGGGAAAAGGAGCCTTTGATGAGCGCACCCCCCTCTCCGTGGGGATGCTGGGAATGCACGGAACGGCCTATGCCAATTTCGCCGTCACCGAATGCGACCTGTTGATCGCCGTGGGGGCAAGATTTGACGACCGGGTGACAGGTCGTCTGGACAGTTTCGCCCCCCGGGCCCGGGTGATCCACATCGATATCGACGCCGCGGAGGTGGGGAAAAATCGGGTGCCCGACGTGCCGATCATCGCCGATGTGAAAGTCGCCCTCTCCGCTCTGCTGGCCCTCCACGACGGAGAAAGCGGAACAGGTCGCACAGAGGGCTGGCTCGCTCAGATTCACCTCTGGAAACGCCACTATCCCCTGGTGGTGCCGGCGCCGGAGGGTGAAATCGCCCCGCAAGAAGTGGTCATCGCCCTGCGCGAGCTGGCTCCGGAGGCCTTCATCACCACTGATGTGGGGCAGCACCAGATGTGGGCGGCCCAGTTTCTGCCCACGGGCCCCCGGCGCTGGATCAGTAGCGCCGGGCTGGGGACCATGGGCTTCGGGATGCCCGCGGCCATGGGGGTGCAGGTGGCGGAACCCCAGGCCCAGGTGGTGTGTGTGGCGGGCGACGCGAGCATCTTGATGAACATCCAGGAACTCGGAACCCTCAGCCAATATGGTCTGCCCGTGAAGGTGGTGGTGCTCAACAACGGCTGGCAGGGAATGGTGCGGCAATGGCAGGAAAGCTTCTACAGCCAGCGTTATTCCGCGTCCGACATGGCCACGGGCATGCCTGATTTCGCCGCCCTGGCCCAATCCTTTGGGGTCCATGGCGTCCAGATCACTGAACGGGCGGAGCTCCGTCCAGCCCTGGCCGCCGCCCTCGCCCATTCGGGTCCTGTCTTCATTGATGTGGTGGTGCGTCGGGGCGAAAACTGCTATCCGATGGTCCCGCCGGGGGCCAGCAACGCCCAGATGGTGGGCCTTCCCTCCCATCCCGAGCTGGCCATCAACACCGTCCGTCAATGCGCGGCCTGTGGCGCGACCACCGCCAGCGCCCACCACTACTGCCCCAGCTGCGGGACGAAACTCTGACCCCCCTCCCCTTGCTGAATCGCCCGTTTCCCCGCGCCTGTCGAGCGCTGTTGATCAATTCCCTCGTGGTGTTGGTGGTGATGGTGGGAGGGTTTGGCCTGACGGCGCCCCGGGCCATGGCCGCTGAGATCCTCAGCATTCGCGGGGCCACCCTGCTGCGGGTGGGCGATCAAAACCGAAGCACCACCGTCGAATTGGCCTGCGTCAGCGTGAGCGAGGCCGACAGCGCTGAGGCTGTGGCCTGGTTGCGGCGGCGGAGCCCCCGCGGAACCAAAGTGAATTTGCGCCCCGTGAGCCAGCGGGATGGCCTCCTGGTGGCGAACGTGCGGGTTCTCAAAAGCGGACTCGACCTTGGAGACGGCCTGGTGGCCGAAGGGCTAGCCACCGCTCTGCCCTGTCGAGACCAACCCTCTCCCACCTGAAAACCATGGGTTTGAATCGTGCGGCCAAAGGAATTGTTCTGGTGCCCAGCCTGCTGCTGGGGGGGGCTTTTCTCAGCGCCGCCGCCTGGATGGATGGTCCCGCGGCCCAAAACAAAGGGCTGGCTCTAGCCCTGGGGGGTGTGCTGCTGGGCGCTGGCGCTTTGGCCCAATGGCTGCCCACCGAGGAAGGGGCGGGCGATCCGAAGAAAGGGTCGAAAGAAGGCTGAGGGGCATGGGGTAAAGGGGCACCGCCACCTCCACCCCTTAGAGGGGTGGAGGTGGCGGTGGGGCCTGACGCTCTCTCTTGCTGGCCCCACCCGCCTGGGGCGCGTGGAAGACGAACAGATCTTGCGGCGTTCGCGTCAGGCGGCGCAGCACGGCCGTGATGTCGGCCACCTCCACTCGGCGGGCCGGCGAGCCGGATTGTCGCGCCAGGGCATTCCGGAGGTCTTCGTAACTCAAAAACAACAGGCCCCTCTCCCCTTGGGGGGTGGAGGTGGTGAGAAAGGGGCGGGCGTAAAACACCGGCACGGTGAGGCCCTGGCGAATCTGGCGGTCGGCGAGACCCTGTTGGCGCAGCAAGGTGGCGGCCATGTCCAAATCCTGCCGCCGCGGCACCACTGGGGCCGAGAGGGTGTAGCCGGGTTTGAGGTCTTTTTTCAGGCCCGCCACAATCCCATTGGCCTCGCTGAGGGGAAGGGTGGCCAACTCCACCCTCAAGGAGGGATAGCGCGTCCGCACCTGGCGGAGCTCAGCCACCGCCCGCTGCCGATCCAAATACAGGGGGAGCAGCAGCGATTGATTCCTCGGGATGGGAAAAGGCACGCCCTTGGCATCCACCAACAGGTGGACGGGGATCACCCGGAGCTTTTCGAGGGCCTCGGCCTCAGGGATGGCTCGCGCGGCCGGTAGGGTTCCCATCCCGACCATCGACAGGGTCAGGACTCTGAAGAGAAGGCTCCGCATGGAGGGGAACTTACGCCATGGATCAGGGGCGGGCCCGTCCTATGCAGGACGGTGACGGGGATGGCCCTAGGTGGTGGCGTGCCGCCAGAGTTATGGCAGCGACCGAGTGGATGCGTGTCTATCGAATCAGCCCGTGAACGGCTTGTCGTGTCCTTCGGGGAGGTTGGGCTCGACGCGATCGCGGAGGTGGGTGGCAAAAACGCCTCCCTTGGGGAGATGATCCGGTCGCTCAAGCCCCTGGGCGTGAACGTGCCTGACGGCTTTGCCACCACCGCCGCGGCCTACCGGTTTTTTCTGGCGGAGAATCAACTCGGCTCCGCCCTGGAAGAGCGGCTCTCCGCCCTGGATGTCTCTGATCTGGGGGCTCTTCAGGCCGCGGGTCGCGGCTGCCGGGAGCTGGTGCTGGCGGCGTCCCTGCCGAAGCCGCTGATCGAGGCGATCCTTGGGGCCTACCGATCGATGGCTTCCGAACGGGGAGGCCCGCCGGCTGTGGCGGTGCGTTCCAGCGCCACGGCGGAAGATCTGCCAGAAGCCAGTTTCGCGGGCCAGCAGGACACCTTCCTCCATGTGGAGGGGGAAACCGCGTTGTTGCGGGCCTGCCAACGGTGCTACGCCTCCCTGTTCACCGATCGGGCGATCTCCTATCGCCAGCTGCATGGCTTTCGCCATCAAGACGTCGCGCTGTCGATCGGCGTGCAGGAGATGGTGCGCTCGGATCTGGCCGCCGCGGGCGTGATGTTCACCCTGGATACGGAAACGGGCTTCAGGGATGTGGTGCTGCTCACAGCCGCCTATGGCCTCGGGGAAAACGTGGTGCAGGGAGCGGTCAATCCAGATGAGTGGCTCATCCACAAGCCCACCCTGGAGAAGGGATTTGCTCCGATCCTCAGTCGCCGGCTGGGCAGCAAGGCCCTTCGCCTGGTCTACGGGTCGAGCCAGGGGGAGGAGGACAGGGCCGTGCGCAACGAAGACGTTTCCGCGCGGGATCAGGAGCGTTTTGCCCTCAGCGATGACGAGGCCCTCACCCTGGCCCGCTGGGCCTGCCTCATTGAACGCCACTACAGCGAACGACGGGGCACCCCCACGCCCATGGATCTGGAGTGGGCCAAGGACGGCCCGCGGGGGGAGTTGTTCATCCTGCAGGCCCGGCCTGAAACGGTGCAATCTCGCCAGAGTGGTGCCGTGCTGCGGAGCTGGCACCTGCTCACCCCGGGCACCCAACCGATTGTGACCGGCCGGGCGATCGGCGCCTCCGTCAGCCGCGGGGTGGCCCGGGTGATCCATGACCCCACGGAGATCGAACGCTTTCAGCCCGGCGACCTGCTCATCACCCGTCGCACTGATCCTGACTGGGAACCCATCCTGAAAAAAGCCAAGGGCGTGGTGACCGATCAAGGGGGCCGCACCTGCCACGCGGCGATCATCGCCCGGGAGATGGGCATCACCGCGATCGTGGGAACCGGTGAAGGGACCACCCGGATACACGATGGCGATGCCATCACCGTGAGCTGTTGCGAAGGCGACGTGGGCCAGGTGTACCAGGGCCTGCTGGATTTCGAGGTGCGGGAGCGACCCGTGGAGGATCTGCCCAAGACCCGCACCCAAATCTTGATGAATGTGGGCAATCCCGAGGAAGCGTTTCAACTGGCGGCGATCCCCTGCGATGGGGTGGGGCTGGCGCGGCTGGAATTCATCATTGCCAATCACATCAAAGTTCACCCTTGTGCTCTTTTGTCTCCCGAGAAAATCGTGAGCCAAGAGGAAAGGCAGCTGATCGCCAAACTCACAAGCGCCTACGACAAGCCGTCTGATTATTACGTTGATCTTCTCAGCCAGGGGATGGCGCGCATCGCCGCCGCCTTTTATCCCAGGCCCGTGATTCTGAGGTTCTCGGATTTCAAGAGCAACGAATACGCCCGCCTCCTTGGTGGCGCTGGATTTGAACCGAAGGAGGAGAATCCCATGATTGGCTGGCGAGGCGCGTCACGCTACGTTTCACCAGCTTTCCGCGAGGCTTTCGCCTTGGAATGCCAGGCCCTGCTTCGGGTTCGGGAGCGCATGGGGCTGCGCAATGTGATTCCCATGGTGCCGTTCTGTCGCACACCGGAAGAAGCGGATCGCGTGCTCGCCCTGATGGCCTCCCAGGGGCTGGCGCGGGGAGAGAACGACCTGCTGGTGTATGTGATGTGTGAACTCCCCAGCAATGTGATGGTGGCGGAGGCCTTTGCCGAGCGATTCGATGGTTTTTCCATCGGCTCCAACGACCTCACCCAACTCACCCTGGGACTGGATCGGGATTCAGCCCTGATCGCCGATCTCTTCGATGAACGCCATCCAGCGGTGACGACTCTGATTCGCATGGCCATTGAGGCGGCGCACCGCTGCCAGCGCAAAATTGGGATTTGTGGCCAGGCACCCAGCGATTATCCAGAGTTTGCTCGTTTTTTGGTGGAGCTTGGTATCGATTCCATCAGCCTCAACGCCGATGCGGTGTTGACCACCAGAGAGCGGATTGCGGCCATGGAAAGCGAGATGGCCCAGCGCTGAAACCAGCGCTGACAGCCGGCGAAGAAATTTTTCAGCGGATCAGGAAAGGGGCCGCCAGAGACCGGGGAGGCGCCTAGGGTGAAGACTGATGTTTAACCCCTGTCGCCATCCATGGCTTCCGGACTCCGGGTGACACGGATCGACAAGGCACCGGCGACAGGCCCCGTGAATGTGGTGGTCAATGGGGTGGAGCTTGGCGATTTGCCCCATCGCCGGAGATTGGAGCTCACCGTGAATTCCGGAGAAGTGCTGGTGGAGGTGACGGGTCTCACTCCGAAACCACTCTTTCAAGTGTTGGAGGTGGCTCCTGGCTGCACGGCCTGTATGCGTTTCGGACGTCGTGGCGTTTTGGGACTTCTCGAAGCGAGCCACTATGTTCAAATTGATCCACCCGTGTTCGGGTTGCCGGATCGCTCCCAATACCCCCTGAATTTGGCGGCCCACTCCGCCCTGCAGTGGCTGCGGCAAAAGCGGGCCATGGGTGAGCCCCTGAGCCCAGCGCAGCTGGGATACCTGCGAAGTCAGCAGGCCCGTCCCCAACCCAACCCCCAAAAAAGCGGCGCCACCGTTCCTTCCCTGACGGAACTCGGAGCGTTCGCGGCCCTGGGACTAGACGCCGACGCCCGGGAAGCCGATGTGCGAGAAGCCTTCCGGTTGCTGATCAGCATCCACGCGCCAGAATCAGGCCAAGCCAACGAAACCATCTTGAGGCTGGAGGAAGCGTTTCGTGTCGCGATGCATGCCTTGGCCCAACGGGTCCGATCAGGGGTGAGCGAAGTTGGCCGGTAGGCGCCGGCGCCGGATCCACCCCGCCGAAGACCCCAGCCCTCGCGACACCAAGCTGGAGCGTTGGCGTCTTTACGCGCTCCGTTTGCCCCTCGATCACTCCCAGTCCGAACTCGAGGAGGCCATCCGCAAACGGCTGCGGCTCCCAGCCGCCGCCCTCATCGGCCACAGGATCGTCAAACAGAGTGTGGATGCCAGGCGCCGGGGGGAGATCTTCCTGGTGTACGCCCTGGATCTGGACCTGCGGCTGGATGACGAGCAGCTGAACCGCTTCCGTCAACGGGGGTCGCGTGACAGCCAGCTTCGCCCCACGCCGGATGAGACCTATCGCTTCGTGATCTCTCCCCTCCAGCCAGGGGAGGGGGAGCCTGAGAGAAGCCGTCCCCTGGTGATTGGAGCCGGGCCCTGCGGCTATTTCGCCGCGCTCCTGCTGGCGCGAATGGGCTTGCGGCCCCTGCTCCTGGAGCGAGGCCAACCGGTGCGCCAGCGCACCGCTGACACCTTTGGCTTTTGGCGTGGCGAGCGGACGTTTGATCCGGAGTCGAACGCCCAATTTGGCGAGGGAGGCGCGGGCACCTTTTCCGATGGGAAGCTGTACAGCCAGATCAGCGAGCCGCCGGCCTACGTGCGCAAGGTGCTGGAGGAACTCGTGGCCGCCGGGGCCAACCCGGAGATTCTCACCCTGCATCGCCCCCACATCGGCACCTTTCGCTTGGCCACGGTGGTTCGGGGCCTGCGCTCCACCATTGAGGCACTCGGAGGGGAGGTGCGCTTCGGGGCGCGGGTGGATGGCTTGCTCCTCGCCAGCGATGGCAGCCGCCACCTGGAAGGGGTGCGCTTGGCCGACGGGACCTCGATCCCCACCCGGCATGCGGTGCTGGCCGTGGGCCACAGCGCCCGGGACACCTTTGAGTGGCTGCGGCGGGAGGGGGTGGCCATGGAGTGCAAGCCCTTTGCGGTGGGAGTGCGCATCGAGCATCCCCAGGCGTTGATCGATCGGGCCAGGTGGGGAGACCGCGCTGGTCATCCCCGGCTGGGGGCCGCCGAGTACAAGCTGGTGCACCACACCGCCAGCGGTCGGGATGTGTATAGCTTCTGCATGTGCCCGGGCGGTTGGGTGGTAGGGGCCACCTCAGAGGAAGGGTGTGTGGTGACGAACGGCATGAGCCAACATTCCCGCCGGGAGCGCAATGCCAACAGCGGACTGGTGGTGAATATCACCAGGGAAGATTTGGAACCCTGGGCCCGCTGGCCTGGAGATCCCCTGGCCGGGGTTGCCTTCCAACGCCATTGGGAGCGGAAGGCTTTTGAGGCTGGAGGGAAGAGCTATCGAGCGCCCGCCCAACGTTTGGGTGATTTTTTAGCGCGGGTCCCCAGCGTCGAACGGGAGACGGGCGGTGTGGAAGGATCCTATTTGCCAGGGGTGCGGCTGGGCACCCTCGATGGGTGCCTGCCAGACTTTGTGCTTTCAGCCATCCGGGACGCTTTGCCGGCCTTCGCCAACGCCCTGCCCGACTTTCTTCTCAAAGAAGCTCTCCTCACGGGGGTGGAGACGCGCACGTCTTCCCCCGTGAGACTCCCCCGCCACCGAGAAAGCTTGTGGAGTGAGAACACCCCAGGCCTCTACCCGGCTGGAGAGGGAGCCGGCTATGCCGGTGGCATCCTCTCAGCGGCTATCGATGGAGTGAAAGTGGCCGAGGCGATTGCCAAGGAGATCAGCTCTCCTCTTCCTCTCCGCCAAGGGGCACGAGTCGGATCTGCTTGCGACCCAGCTTGATCTCAAATTCGTCACCGGGCTTGAGATCCAGCAAGGCGGTGTACGCCTTGCCCACCATCAGGTTGCCGTTGAACTGCACCTTGGTGTTGAAGCTGAGCTTGCGGCCAGCCTTGCCCCCCTTGGAGGAGGCCCCGATGTCCATCCCCTTGGCATTCAGGAGAGCTTCGTAGAAGGCGGTGAAGTTAAGCCGCTCGCTCCCATCCTTCTTGGTGGAGACATAGCCACAAGCGCGAACGAGATCCGATTTGTTGACGTCACCCATCTCCTTGACTTTGGCAAGCAGGTCGGAACCTGTGAGCATGTTGGTAAAAATGCGACTTTCGCATTATCACAACAGCAGGGGGCACTACGCAAGTAGCAAAAATCTCCCAGCGGCTCGAAAGGGCGTTGGGTTCCTACTCAGCCTTTCGGTAAAGTTGTTCATATCGACTCTTTCGAATCCTGAGACTCGCGTCATGAAAGGGCCTGGCAAACCCGAGGTTTGGCCAGGAGGCCCTGGCCAGAAGGGGGAGAACGAGTGCCGGCTTTATCAGCCTTGGGCCACAATGCCGCTCCACTGCACCGCCTTCACCTGATCGCGGCGCCAGGAGTGAAACAGCAGGGGCTCCCTAACGGTGCAGAGCGGGCAGTAGGCGATGTTGGCGGGGGAAACCCCCTCGTTTTCGAGCTGGCGTCCGCTGGCGGCCCGAAGATCCAGACGGTCATGACCGGGGCTGGGGTCGGCGGCCAGGGCACCACACCCCAGCAGTTCCTCCAGGGCACCCGCCCCTCCCGGATGGCGAGGCGTGGCGGGGAACAGAGACTCCGCCACCTGCTGGCTCACCTCCCTCTCCACCTGGTAGGCCGCTCCACTGACCGCGGGGCCGAGGGCCACCAGCACGTCAGCGCGGCGGCTTCCCGCCTCCTCCATCAGGGCGAGGGCACGGGGCAAGATCCGGCCGGCCACACCCCTCCATCCCGCGTGGCAGGCGGCCACTCTCCCGGAACATGGATCCGCGATCAACACAGGGGTGCAGTCGGCCCCACACACCCATAGGCTTTGGCCGGCGGCACCGCTCACCAGCCCATCGGCTTCGGGCCAGGGGGCGGAGGTGGCCTCATGGGCAGGGAGCACAAGGGCGCTGTGAATTTGCTTGGGACGGTGCACACTCACCCCCGCGCTGAGGTAGCCAGCCAGTTCATCGGGCTCCCGCCCCTGCCACTGGCGTGTGAAAAACCCATGCTCAAAGCCTTGGAGAAGGTCGCACCGCAAAAACCAGCCGCCGTAGGTTCCCACCCAGGTCCATCCCTCCAGGGTGTTGAAGCTGGCGTCCGGGCGGTCGAACGGAGGGGGAGCGTCCTCAGCCATCGGGCAGATCTTTGAGCAGCCAAAACCCCTCGAAGTGGCTCGCGTTCTCTGCGCTTTGCACCGCGAGGAACTGAAGGCCAGCGGCCTCTTGCCGGGCCAGGGCAAAGGCCTCGAGAGTGGCGACGGCCTCGGCCTCGGGAAGATTGGCGAGTTTCCAGCGATCGTCTAGCCCCGCCTCGAGCACCAGCTGGCCCTGGTCGATTTCCAGCCGCACGGGTTCTAAGCCCGCGAGCCACCCGGCCAAGGCCAGCGGCCTCTGTTTGCTGAACAACCGGATGCCAGGCACCCCCGCACGCGGGGAGAGGGTTGGGGGAATCGGCAGGAGGCCAGCGAAGCCGATCGACCACTCCGACACGTCCTGAAGGGACTCCCCCGAAAGCATGGCCCAGCTCCAACGATCCCCCCTGGCCACCTCCGGCCAGGGGCGTGGCACTGGTCGCTGGGGCTGGGGGGGAGGAGCCAAGGGACCCGCCAGATAGCCCTCCTCCGAGGGATACACCTGGCGCTCCCGCTCCGCCAGCCAATCGAGGAGGGTGAAACAACGCCGGCTGGGCCGCACCTCCACACCCAGGGGATCGGCCGCCCGCTGCACCATGGCCCGCATGGAGGCCCTCCAGCACCGCAGACGCCGCGGAGAGCGGTGACCCTCGCGCTCGGCGCGACGCAGAGCCTCGCCCAACGCCTCTCGCAGCCACTGGGAATTCACCGTGTCCGCCGAACACCGCTTCTCAAAGCGAAACGGCGGCGGCCCCCCGGGTTGCGGCTCCAAGGCCCCCCCGCCCTCCGGAGTGGCGCAAATCAGCAATTCCCACCGCTTGCGTCCATCGGCCTCCAAGACGGGGCGGGAATAAAAATCCAGTTCCCAATCAGCTCCGCCGCTGGCCTCGGGGGCCGAGGGGCTGCCCATCATGGCTCGCTCCCTTCCTCCACAGCCTCCGCGGCCTGAGCCTCCGGGGCCCCAGCCTCCTGGGCCTCCCCCGGCTTGCGAGGCTCCCTCCGCTGAAGCAGGGAGCGGGCGCGACCGGCGCGCTCTTGGGCTTCGGCGAACACCTGCTCCTTGGCGATGAGCAACTCGCCCGGCTGCTGTTCCAGAAGCGCTGTGTTGAGCGCGATCCGACCCCGCTGGGGATCCACTTCCGTGATCAGGGCCTGGAGGCGATCCCCCGGTTGAAACGCCTCGCGGAGGTCGCGCAGGGCGGCGCCAGTGACGGAGGAATGGTGCAACAGGCCGCTCACTCCCCCCAAATCCACGAAGAAGCCATAGGGCTTGATGGCACTCACTTGCCCCTCCACCAGCTGACCCACCTCCAGATCTCGAAAGCGGGCCACCGTGGCGGCCTTCTTTTCGGAGAGCACCAATTTGCGGGTTTGGGGGTTGACTTCCAGAAAGGCCACCCCAAGGGTCTTGCCCACCAGCGCCTCGTGCTGCTCCCCCTCGGTGAGCTGGGAGCGGGGGATGAAGCCCCGGAGCCCCTCCAGATCACAGGTGACCCCGCCCCGGTTGAAGCCGTTGACCTTGACTTGCACCACCTGCCCCTCCTTGTCGAGCTGGATCACCTTCTCCCAGCTCTTGCGCAGCTCCAACGCCCGCACGCTCACGGTGACCATGCCCTCGGCGTTTTGTTCGCGGGTGACCAGCACCTCCACGGGCAAACCTTTGGGGAAACGTTCCTTGAGGCTGGTGATCACCCCAAGGCCGCACTCCCGTTTGGGCATGAAGCCAGGCGCTTTGCCGCCGATGTCCACATAGACCCCATCGCTTTCCGCCCCGATCACCTCCCCCTTCACCACATCGCCTGTGGTGCCAACGGGTTCGTTGTCGTCCAGGGCGGCAAGAAAGGCCTCCTCATCGAAGTCGAAGTCGTCCACGGATCGGCCCGCGGAGCGAGCGGGCGTGGGGGCGCTGGAGGGCTCGGCTTGGGCTCCGCGACGGCCCTCCCGGGGGGAGGGGCCCAGGAGATCGGCCATGGACATCCCCTCCAGCTCCGCCAGGGAGAAACGCTCCTCGTCTGGAGCAGGGGCCTTCCGATCTGGCGCCTGGGGCGGAACGGGGGGAGCGGCGGCCTGGCCCCCCGGTGGGGGGAGAGCCTCCGGCGCGGCGGCGGCAGGGGCCTTGGGCTCATCTTTTTTGAGCATCACCACCTGGGGAGGGCGACGGGGCTGGGTAGCCCCCGTCCCGGGGCTTCGAGGATCGGGCCGCCGGGGCTGAAGCGGAGCGGGCTTTCCGGGTCCAGCCATCACCAGGAGAAACGACAGAGATCCACACTCTACGAAGCGCGCCCAGCTTGAAGGCTCCCCTCCCGTGTCCCCTTCCCCCCGACCCTCGCCCAAACACCACCTGGAAGGCCTGTCCTGGCCTGAAGTGCCGGCGGCGGCGCGGCGAGAAGGGAGCACGGTGATCTGGCCCATGGGCTCCCTGGAGCAACACGGTCCCCATCTGCCTCTCCACACCGATGCCCTCTTCGCCGATCGCCTGGTGGAGGCCGTGATCCAGGGTTTGCCCGCGGAACTCCCCATCTGGCGTCTACCGGTGCAGCACCTGGGCTTTTCCCCTGAACACGGGGGATTTCCAGGCACCTTCAGCCTGCGGGCGGAGCTGCTCATCCGCTTGGTGGAAACCGTGGGAGCCGAGCTGGCCCGTTGCGGTTTCCATCGCCTGGTGCTGATGAACGGTCACGGGGGCCAGATCGCCCTTCTGGAGGCGGCGGCACGGCAATTGCGGGCCACCCATCCCTCCCTGGCGGTGCTTCCCTGCTTTCTCTGGCGGGCCCTGGGGGATGGGGGTTCGCTGATCCCGGAGCCCGAACGCAGCCATGGCCTGCACGCCGGGCTGGCGGAAACCAGCTTGATGCTTCACCTCGCCCCCGAATCAGTGGGTCTGGAGCGGACACCGGATGGCCTCCACCCCCCCATCAGCCCTCCGGAGGGATGGAGTTGGGAGGGCCAGGCGCCCACCGCCTGGCTGATCGGCGACTTGAGCGCCAGTGGGGTGGTGGGGGACCCCACGGAGGCGACGGCTGAGTTGGGCCAGGCTCTCTTCAACCGTCTGGTGGAGGGGTGGCGGCAACGGCTCGAGGCCCTGCTGAGGAGCGAGTGGCCACCGTCGGCCCCGGGCGGTTGATTACCATCATCCTCCCGACGTTGGATCCTTGCCGTCCACCTGCTGGCCCGTTCCGCTCCAGAAGGTTCGACCAAGTCATCCATGCCCCTTTGGCTCGCGGGGGGGAGGCACACCCAACCGCCTCAGCCAGATCGGTGGGGTCTCCCAGTGGCTTCGATGATGTCCCCCCACACGAGTTTTGTCGAGCTTCTTCGGGAGAGGGCGCGACTTCATCCCGAGCGGTTGGCGTTTTCCTTTCTGCTCGACGGTGAAACGGAGAACGCTCGCCTCACCTATGGCGAGCTGGACACCCGCGCCAGGGCCATCGCGGTCCAGTTGCGACGGCGGGGGCACACGGGCGGGCGGGCCTTGCTGCTCTACAACCCGGGCCTGGAGTTTGTGGCTGGGTTTTTCGGTTGCCTCTACGCCAACGTCACCGCCGTTCCGGCCTATCCCCCCCGTTCGAACCAACTTCTGAATCGGCTGGCCTCCATCGTTCAGGACGCGGAAACCGGGGTGGCCCTCACTTCCGAGCCCTTGCTGGAGAGCATCGCGGAGCGGCTGAGGGATCTTGGCGAGGTGGCGCCAAAGGACCTGATCGCCACCGACACCCTGCCGGAGGAAGACGCGGGGGAATGGCGACACCCCCCCCTCCAACCGGATGGGCTGGCCTTCCTCCAGTACACCTCAGGCTCCACCGGCCATCCCAAAGGGGTGATGGTGAGCCACGCCAACTTGCTCCACAACTCCCACCTGATCCAGCTTTGCTTTCAGGATTCGGAAGGCTCCCTGGGGGCGTGCTGGCTGCCCCCGTACCACGACATGGGTCTGGTGGGGGGGATCTTGCAGCCCCTCTACGTGGGGGCCTCGATGATCCTGATGCCGCCGGTGTCGTTCCTGCAACGTCCCTTGCGATGGCTAGAGGCGATCTCCCGGCATGGGGTCACCACCAGTGGCGGGCCCAATTTCGCCTATGAGTTCTGTGCCAAGCAGGCGCGGCCTGAGCGGCTGGAGTCGCTCGATCTCAGCGGCTGGACCCTGGCCTTCACCGGGGCGGAGCCCGTTCGGGCCGAGACCATCGATCTGTTCTCCCGCACCTTCGCGCCCTGTGGCTTCCGCCGGGAGGCCTTCCTGCCCTGCTACGGCCTGGCGGAAAACACCCTCATCGTCACGGGGGCCAGGAAGGGCCAGCCGCCCCTGGCGCGCCACTACGGGGCGGAGTCCCTGGGCGATCACCAGGTGCGGGAGCTGGACACCGACTCGGCCCACCCGGAAGCCAACAAAACCCTGGTGTCCTCTGGAGCGGTGGTGGGGGACCAGCGATTGGTGGTGGTGGATCCGGAACGGGAGATCCCCCTGGAGTCAGGTCAGATCGGTGAGATCTGGGTGAGCGGACCGAGCGTGGCCATGGGCTACCGCAACCAGGAGCAGCTCTCCGCCGCCACCTTCCGGGCCCACCTGCCCAACGATCCCCATCCCTATCTGCGCACGGGGGATCTGGGCTTTCTCCAGGACGGAGAACTGTTCGTGACGGGTCGCCAGAAAGATCTCATCATCATCCGCGGACGCAACCACTACCCGCAGGACATTGAGGCCACCGTGGCCCAGGCCCACAAAGCCCTGCGGGCGGGGTTCGGGGGCGCGTTCTCCGTGGAGGTGGACGGAGAGGAGCGGTTGGTGGTGGTGCAGGAGGTGGAGCGCTCCGCCCTGCGGCGCCTCGACGCCGCCGCCCTCACGGACGCGATCCGCGCCGCGGTGGTGGAGAGCCACCAACTGGTGCCCCAGGCGATCGTGCTGTTGAAAACCGGGACGATCCCCAAAACCTCCAGCGGCAAAATCCAACGGTTTGCCTGCCGCGTGGGCTACCTCGAGGGCGGTTTGGACATCGTGGGGGAATGGCGCGCCCCATCGGGGGAACGGAAGCCCGAGGCGCCCGCCCCATCCGCCCCCAACGCGGACCAACCCTCCCCCCCACCCGCGGCGGCCTCCACCACCGGCTCCCCCGCCTCCCCACCCTCGCGGCGAGAGCGCCAAATTCAACGCTGGTTCATCCGCTATCTGGGCGAAAAGCTCGATCTGGAAGACGAGGCCATCGACGTGCATCGGCCCCTGTCCGGATACGGGCTCGATTCCATGGCCGCCGTGCGCTTGAGTGCGGATCTGGAGGACTGGTTGGCGGCCACCTTCCCGGAGCGGGCCCGACCTCCGATCTCCCCCACCCTCGCCTACGACTACCCCACCATTGCCCTGATCGCCTCCGCCCTCGTCCAGGCGGAGACCTCAGGCCCCGAGGCCTCCGGGGTTGAGGCCCCCCTGGCGACCCCGGGAAAACGGGAGCCGCGGGAGGACGATGTGGTCGTGGTGGGCATGGGTTGCCGTCTACCCGGAGCCAGCGGCCCGGAGGCGCTCTGGGAGTTGCTGCGCCGGGGAGGCAGCGGCGTTCGCGCCGCCAAGGAGGCGGCCATCACCGACCGGGGCTTCGGCGCCCCTCCCGCGACCTGGGGGGGCTTCCTGGACAACATCGATGGTTTTGACGCCGCGTTCTTCGGGATCTCGCCCCGGGAAGCCGATCAGATGGATCCTCAACAACGGCTGCTGCTGGAATCCACCTGGGAGGCCTTTGAACACGCGGGAATCGCTCCGGATCGGTGGGCGGGCACCTCGGCCGGGGTGTTTGTGGGCATCAGCGGCAACGATTACGGCCAGCTCCAGGGGGCGTCCAGCGTGTACTGGGGCACGGGCAACGCCCATAGCATCGCCGCCAATCGCCTCTCCTATCAGCTCGATCTGCGGGGCCCCTCCCTGGCGGTCGACACGGCTTGCTCCTCCTCCTTGGTGGCGGTGCACCAAGCGGTGTGCAGCCTTCAGAGGGGCGAATGCGACCGGGCGATCGCCGCGGGGGTCAATGTGTTGCTGGCGCCCGCCCTCACCGACACCTTCCAGCGGGCGGGCATGTTGGCGCCGGATGGGGTGTGCAAAACCTTCGACGCCGCCGCTGATGGCTACGTGCGCGCCGAGGGCTGCGGCGTGGTGTTGTTGAAGCGGCTCGGCGACGCCCGTCGGGATGGAGACAAGGTGTGGGGAGTGATCTGTGGCTCCGCCCTCAACCAGGATGGGCGCAGCAATGGCCTCACCGCCCCCAGCGGTCTGGCCCAGCGACGGGTGGTGCGGGAGGCCCTGGAGCGCTCTGGGGTGGGGGCGGCGGACGTGAGCTACGTGGAAGCCCACGGCACCGGCACCTCCCTGGGGGACCCCATCGAGGTGAATGCCCTGTGCCAGGTGCTGGCCAGGGGCCGGAGGGGCGATCAACCTTGCTGGCTGGGTTCGCTGAAGGCCAACCTTGGCCACCTCGAGGCGGCCGCCGGCATCGCTGGACTCATCAAGGTGTTGCTGTGCCTCGACCATGGCGCCCTGCCACCCCATCCGCACCTGCGCAAGCTGAATCCCCTCATGGAGCTGGAGGGCACCCCCTTCACGATCAACACCAGCCTCCAGCCCTGGACCGGGGCCCATCGCCACGCGGGCCTCAGCTCCTTCGGATTTGGCGGCACCAACGCTCACCTCATCTTGGCCGCGCCCCCTCCGCCCCCGACCCAAGAGCGCCCATCCGCCCCTGACCGCCCCGAGCACCTGCTCACCCTTTCGGCCCACGACCCCGAAGCCCTCAGGGAGTTGGGGGGGCGGTACGCGGCCCTTCTGACGTCGAGCCTTCCCCAAGGAGCGTTGGCGGATCTCTGCCACAGCGCCAACGTGGGACGCCGCCACCTCCCCTATCGGGCCACCTGGGTGGGCGGCGACGCCCTGGCGCTGCGCGAGGCGCTGACCAGCCAGGCGTTGCCTGTGGCGCAAGCCGCCTCCCCCCCCACACTGGCCTTCCTCTTCACGGGGCAGGGATCCCAATACCCCGGCATGGCGGGAGAACTGCTGGACACCCAGCCCGTCTTTCGGGAGGTGATTGACACCTGTGAGGGGATCCTCCAATCCCTGGGCGTGTGGCCCGAGGACTGGACCCTCCAGCGGATCCTGCGCCACCGCTCCGGATCCACCGACCCAGAGCCCGCGGTGAGCGCCTTGCTCGAGGAAACGGGCCTCACCCAACCGGTGCTCTTTTCCCTGGAGGTGGCCCTCGCCCGGCTCTGGATGAGCTGGGGCGTGCGGCCCGACTGGGTGCTCGGCCACAGCGTGGGTGAGGTGGCGGCGGCCTGCGTCGCTGGCGTGTTTGATCTGGAGGACGGCCTGCGATTGATTGCCCATCGGAGCCGACTCATGGCCGGCCTCCCGGCAGGGGGCGGCATGCTCGCCCTCTTCGCCGACGCCCCCGCCGTGGAGGCTCTCCTGGCGGAGCACCTCTCCCCCTTGGTCATCGCGGCGGACAATGGCCCTGGCAACGTGGTGGTGGCGGGACCGCTGGAGGCCATCGCGGCCCTGGAGCCCACCCTCAGCGCCCTCGGGATTGGATCCAAGAGGCTGCGGGTGTCCCACGCCTTCCACTCCCCGCTGATGGAGCCGATGGTGGCGGAGTTCAGGAAGCTGGCCGCGGGGATTCGCTACCAGGAACCCCAAATTCCCATCGTCTCCAACCTCACCCGGGAGCCCATCGGGGCCGCCATGGCCGATCCCGAATACTGGTGCCGGCACATCACCGCGCCCGTGCTCTTCGGGCGCGGGGTGCGAACCCTGCGGGAGCGGGGCGTGGGCGCTTACCTGGAGATCGGCCCCAAGCCAACCCTCCTGGAGATGGCCCGCGGCGGTGAAGTGGATCCCGGCGCCCACTGGCTGCCCAGCCTGAGGCCCGGGCGCTCCGACACCCGCCAAATGTTGGAGACGCTGGCGGCTCTCTACCGTCTGGGCCTGCCGGTGGATTGGGAGGCGTTTGATGCCCCCTTCCATCGCCGCCGTCTCCCCCTTCCCACCTATCCCTGGCAGCGCAAGCGCCACTGGGTGGAGGCGACCCCGCCGCCGCGAGCGACGTCAGGGGAGGACGCCGCGGTCGCGATCAGCCCCTCTCCTCTCCCCGAGTTCTTCGTGAGCGGCTGGAGACCCCTCCCCCTTACCCCCTCCATCTCCAAGGTGGAGCCGCCGCGGGGTCAATGGCTGCTGGTCGGCCCCCCAGGCCTCCACGAGCGGTTGGCGCGGGCCTTGCCCGCCGGCCAACGCTGCCGCTGGATTGAGGACCATCCCCACTTTGAGGAGATGGACCCCGATCACTGGCGACTCACCACCAGCGATCCTGAGCACTGGGCCCGCCTGTTCGACGCCCTGGCCACCACACCCCGAATCCTGGGGATCCTGCGGGTGCTGAGCCCCGCCGGCGGCACGGCCTCGGCGGAGGGGCGGCACACCTTCTCCGCGCCCGCGCTGACGCGGGCCGTGCTGGAATTCGACTGGCGGCGGGAGCCGCCCAAGCTGTGGTGGCTGAGCACCCCGGCGGAAGCGGAGGGAGCCAACCTCAGCGCCCAACTGGAGCGGGGCCAGGCCCTGGGGTTCGCCCGGTGCCTGGCCCTGGAGCATCCCGAACTGTGGGGAGGCTGGCTGGAGGCGCCCACCCTCGACACGGAGGCCGCCCTGGGCCCCCTCCTGGCGGAGCTCAACCAATCTTGGCGCCCCGATCGCCCCCTGGAGCTCCAGGTGCGCCACCACGCTGGGGAACGGCGGGTGGCCCGGTTGGAGCGCCTGCCAAAGGCTGAGGCGCTCGGCTCCCCCTGTCGCCGGGACGGACACGTGCTGATCTCAGGGGGTCTCGGCGCCCTGGGTCTGGAGACCGCCGCCTGGCTCCTGGATCAGGGGGTGCCCTCCCTGATTCTGGTGGGACGGCAACCTCCCTCCGCGGAGACGGAGGCCCGGTTGCGGGCCTGGCGCGAGGGAGGGGCCCGGATCACGGTGGTCCAGGCCGACATCACCGATCCGGCTTCCATGGCGCTTCTCTCCGACACCATCACGGCCTCGGGCTTGCCCCTGCGGGGCATCGTGCATGCGGCGGGCGTGTTGGAGGATGCCGCCATCAGCCGGTTGGACGCGACGCGTTGGGAGCGGGTGTTGGGGCCCAAATGCCTGGGGGCCTGGCGGCTCCATGAGCTGAGCTTGACCCACCCCGTGGATGTGTTCCTCCTCTACTCCTCGCTCACCGCGCTGCTGGGCTCACCTGGCCAGAGCGCCTACGCGGCGGCCAATGGCGCCCTCGACGCCTTGGCCAGCCATCGCCGGGCCCAAGGCCTTGCCGCCCTCAGCGTCCAGTGGGGTCCCTGGATCGGTGGGGGGATGGCGGAGCGCGGCCTCCAGCGCTCCGGCCGCTCGCTCCAAGCCTATGGCGTCGAGCCTGTGCCCGCCTCCGCCTATCTCACGGCGCTCGCGCCCTTGTTCCAAGCCGAGGGCTCCCCGCCGATGGGCGACTTTGCCTCCCCGCCGGCGGTGGTGGGGGTGGCCCATCTACGGCTGAACACCCTCCAAAGCGTCATGGAAGGCCGGCCCCAGGAGGCGTTCCTCTCCGAGCTCCAGGGGGCGAAGGCGGACGGACGGCCCAAGGCCGCCATCTCCCCGCTCCAGGCGGAATTGCGCGCCATCGCTCCGGCGGAGCGAGCCGAGCGGCTGCTGCGCTATCTGCGAACCACTCTCGCTGGCCTGCTGGGGATCCAGGCGGAGGAGATCGGACCCGATTGGCACCTGCTGGAGATGGGAGCCGATTCGCTGGTGGTGATGGATGCCCTCACCCAGATCCAAAAGGATCTCGGGCTCATGATCTACCCGCGGGAGCTCTATGCCCATCCCCGCGTCGGCGGCCTCGCCACCTATCTGGCTGAGGCCATCACGGGAACGCCGAGGGAGGCCTCAGCGGCTTCCGCCAAAGCGACCGCGCTCGAGCTGCCCAAGGCCCTGGGCTTCGGCGCGTCCGCCCACCGCGCCCGATCCAGCCCTGGCGCCCCCAAATTGCCCTCAGCCGTGTTCGTGCTCTCTTCCCCCCGGGCGGGATCCACCCTGTTGCGCGTGATGTTGGCCGGCCACCCCGAGCTGTTTTCACCTCCGGAACTGCACCTGTTGCCGTTCGCCACCATGGCGGATCGCAAACGGGCCCTGGCCAACTCCCATCTGGGAGAAGGGTTGGAGAGGACCCTGATGGACCTGGAGGGCCTCGACGCCAGCCAGAGCAAGGCCCTCCTTCACCGCTGGGAAGCGGAGGGCCTCCCCATCCGGGATGTCTACGCCCATGTGCAGGCGCTGGCGGGGGGGCGAAGGCTGGTGGACAAATCCCCCACCTACGCCCTGGATCTCGACACGTTGCGCGAGGCCGAGGCGCTGTTCGAGGCCCCGCTGTTCATCCATCTGGCGCGCCACCCCCACGCCGTGATTCGCTCCTTTGTGGATCTCCGCATGGAACAGCTCTTTGGCCTGGGGGAAGGGGATCCCTATCAACTGGCGGAGATGGTGTGGCGTGAAGCCAATCGCAACGTGACGCGCTTGGCGGAGGAGATCGGGCCGACACGGATTCACCGGATCCGCTACGAGGAGCTGGTCACCCAACCTGAGGCGATCCTCACCTCCCTTTGCGCCTTTCTCGGGGTTCCCTTTCATCCAGCCCTGTTGGCCCCCTACGAGGGAAAACGGCTCACCGATGGCCTGCATCGCCAGTCGCTTTCCGTGGGCGACCCCAACTTCACCAAGCACCAGGGGATTGACGCCTCCCTGGCCGAAACCTGGCAACACGCCCACCTTCCCCGGCCCCTCGAACCGGAGACCGCCCTTCTGGCCAGGTCCTTGGGCTACTCCTTGCCCGAGCCAACCCCCAGCGCCCCTCCCTCCGGCCAGGGGTCGATCAGCGTGGCGTCGTCAGAGCCGCGGGAAGAGTTGGTGGAGGTGGGGGGTCTTTCCCTCCAGCGCTGCGAATGGGGGCCCGTGGACGGTCCGCCGGTGGTGTGTCTGCACGGGGTGCTGGACCAGGGATTGATCTGGGAGCCCGTCGCCCTGCCATTGGCGGCGGCGGGCTTCCGGGTGGTGGCCCCCGATCTCCGGGGCCATGGTCGCTCCGCCCATGTGGGAGCGGGCGGCAGCTATCAAATCCTGGATTTCATCAGCGACGCCGTGGGTCTGACGGATCAGCTCACGGACAGGCCGATGGTCCTCCTCGGCCACTCCCTCGGCACGATCGTGGCCAGCGCCCTGGCCAGCCTGAGGCCCTCGCGGGTGACGCGACTCCTCCTGATCGAACCGGTGCTGCCGGCCCCATCCAGCCAGGGAAACGCGCGGGAGGCGGTCGCCACCATGGTCGACTACGCCCTCTCCCCCCCTCGCCACACACCGATGCCCGATCTGGTCGTGGCGACGGAACGCTTGCGTCGGGCCCTGCCCGCCCTCTCCCCAGCATTTGCCAAACGGCTCGCCGCTCGGGCCACCCGGCCCGAGGGCGAAGGCTTGATCTGGCGCTGGGACCCCATCCTCCAAACCCGGATGAGTTTGGGGATGCAAGGTGGCCCCCTCAACCGAGAGGCCTACCTCCAGATGCTCAGCGACCTCCCCTGCCCCATCACGGTGATCCAGGGAGACGCCAGCGGCTTTAACCGGCCGGAGGATCTGGAGGCGCTCCAAGGCGCCATGCCGAAGGCCCGCCGACAGCTCTTGGCGGGGGGCCACAACCTGCTGGTGGAGGCCCCTGAACGCCTCAGCGCCACCGTGCTGGAGGCTCTGAATTGCGCCCGCCGACGCTGATGGCCAACCCTGAACCCCGGGCGCTGGGCGTTGATCTGCTCTGGGAGGTGCCCCTGGGCTTGCTGTCGTGGGGATTTTTCCACCTCAACAAAAGCCTGATTTCGCGCCTCTACCAGCTGGATCTGGAGCGCAAGGCCGACCGGGCCCGGACCTGGCGACTGCTTTCCGCCGACTCCTTGAGCCAGCCGATGAGCTTGCCGGTGCTCCTCACCAAGGGCCCACGCTGGAACACCCATGCCTCCATCGGCACCCTCGGCCCCCTGGAGGTGGCGCGATCCCTGGCGGTGGACACGGCCCGGGCCAACAGCGGCGCCGGGGCCTGGTCGATCGTGATCTATCGCTATCCCCACTTTGAAACCTGGCGGGAGATCGGTTCTCTCGACCCCCAACCCGCCAGTGGATGGACCGAGGTGTCGCTACCGCGGGGGCGCTATTGCCTCGGTGTGCGCTACTACGACGTGGGGCCGGCCGCGGCCATGCCGGCGGTGCGGGTCGATGGGGCCAGCGCGGACACCGTGCCCGCCGAGCCGGTCCCCCTGGGCCTCAATGGGATGTACGCCACCCTGGCGAGCCGCGCCAACCCCTACTACCGGGCCCTGCATCACTATGTGCACCCCATGCTGCGGCTGCGCCGTTGGCTGCCTGAGGCCCTGGTGAGACGGGAGTACCTCCCGGTGGGCGATCCCCTGACCGACTTTCGCTACGACTGGTTTCCCGCTGGCCATGCCCTGGGGGTGCGGGCGGCCTCCAGGCTGAACGACGACTTCCGGATGTTCTTGAGCGTCTACAACCGGGCCAGCCTGCCTGTCCATTCCTGTGAGCTGGGGCCGGGGGAGACCCTCACGCCCACCTTCGCCCAACCGGGGTTTTACTTGATTCGCTTGCGCCCCCGCCGCCCGGACGTGCCCCGATGCCAAGACGATGAACTGAGGGTGGAACGCCGCCGCGGAGAGGCTCTGGAAACCGTTGCTCTAACCTGACGCCCCGCCACGATGGGGTTCAAGCCCCCCGCCAGCTCCCCCATCCACTTGTCTGCCCATGGCCCGCCGAGCCCTCCTCGACTTTGAAAAGCCCCTGATCGAGTTGGAGGAGCAGATCGAGCAGATCCGCCAGCTCGCCCGGGATTCAGAAGTGGACGTGAGCCAACAGCTCCTCCAGCTGGAAACCCTGGCCAGCCGCCGCAGGGAAGACATCTTCCGCTCCCTCAGCCCGGCGCAAAAAATCCAGGTGGCCCGACATCCCCAAAGGCCCAGCACCCTCGACTACATCCAGTTGATCTCCGATCGCTGGTATGAGCTCCATGGCGATCGCCGGGGGGGGGATGACCGGGCCCTGGTGGGGGGGATCGGCCAAATCGGCGACCAACCCGTGGTGATGCTGGGCCATCAAAAAGGACGGGACACCAAAGAAAATGTGGCGCGCAATTTCGGCATGGCCTCGCCCGGTGGCTATCGCAAGGCCCTGCGGCTGATGGAACATGCCGACCGCTTTCACTTGCCCATCCTGAGTTTCATCGACACGCCGGGGGCCTACGCGGGCGTACTCGCGGAGGAACAGGGTCAGGGGGAAGCCATCGCGGTGAATTTGCGGGAGATGTTCCATCTGCGGGTGCCGATCGTGGCCACCGTGATCGGGGAGGGGGGCTCTGGAGGAGCCTTGGGCATTGGCGTCGCCGATCGGCTGTTGATGTTTGAGCACAGCGTCTACACCGTGGCGTCTCCAGAGGCGTGTGCCTCCATTCTCTGGAGAGATGCCGGAAAGGCGCCCGAGGCGGCGGAGGCCCTGCGGATCACCGCCGCCGACCTTCAACGGCTGGAGGTGGTGGACGCGGTGCTCCCCGAACCCTCCGGGGGGAACCATTGGGCCCCGCTGCAAGCGGCGGAAACCCTCAAGGAAGCCCTCCTGGCCCAGCTGCGAGAACTTCAGGCGCTGGAGGAGGAGGAGCTGCTCAACCAGCGCTACGCCAAATACCGCCGGATGGGCCGGTTTCTGGAGAGTTCCGCCCCGGAAGCGCAACAGGTCTCTTAAGGTTTATTTGCTTTTTGTACCGATTTGAGCGTCGCCCTGATCACAGGTGCCTCCCGGGGCATCGGCGCGGCCACGGCTCGCGCCTTCGCCTCCGCGGGATACGGGCTACTGCTGGTGGCCCGTCCCTCCACGGAACTGGCCACCCTCGCGGATGAGCTCCGGTCCCAGGGTGGACGGGTGGAAACCGCCGGAATCGATTTGAGCGATCCGAACGCCATCCACACCGGGATTCATGACCTCTGCTCCCGAGGGCTTCCACCCTCGGTGGTGGTGAACAACGCCGGAGCGGCCTGGACAGGGCCCCTCGCTGAGATGCCCATCGACCAATGGCAATGGCTGATTCAGCTGAATCTCACCAGCGTGTTCCAGGTCTGCCAAGCCGTTCTTCCCTTGTTGCGCCAGGCCAAGGGGGGATTGATCGTCAACGTGAGCAGCCATGCCGCCCAAAAGGCTTTTGCCGGATGGGGGGCTTACTGCGCCAGCAAAGCGGCGCTGGCGAGTTTCAGCCGCTGCCTGGCGGAGGAGGAAAGGGCCCACGGGATTCGCGTGAGCACTCTCACCCTTGGTTCGGTGAACACTCCCCTTTGGGACAGTGAAACCGTTCAAAGCTCCTTCGATCGCCGTGCCATGCTTTCAACCGATCAGGTGGCCCGAACCCTGCTTTTCCTCGCCGAACAGCCCCATCACCAGGTGGTGGAGGACCTCACTCTCATGCCAGCTGTCGGTGCACTCTGACCCTTCCCAATGACCTCCACACTTCCCCCACGCTTCAGCACCAGATCGATGACCCCTGGTGAGACCGATCCCACTCCCGTGAGTGAGCGGATCCGCCAAAGGCTCGAAAGCGCACAGGCCCCCTACTTTGCCAATGACAACATCGCCTCCTTTCTCAGGGAAGGCGATCTTGAGGAGCTGGAGAGCGAAGTCACCGGCAAGGTGCGTGAGCTTCTGCGCAGTTTGGTGATTGATATTGATAACGATCACAACACCGAGGAAACGGCGGAGCGCGTCGCGCGCATGTATCTGCAAGAGGTGTTCAAGGGTCGCTATCTGGAGCAACCGAAAATCGCCAGCTTCCCCAACGTCAAAAACCTAGATGAGATTTACACCGTCGGGCCGATCACCGTGCGATCCGCATGCTCCCACCATTTGGTCCCCATTCTTGGCCATTGCTGGATCGGCATCAAACCTGGCGAGCGTGTGATCGGGCTCTCCAAGTTTTCGCGCGTGGCGGACTGGGTGTTTTCACGCCCCCACATCCAAGAGGAAGCGGTGATCATCCTGGCGGATGAAATCGAGCAACTCTGCAAGCCCAAGGGCCTGGCGATTCTGGTCAAGGCTCAGCACTACTGCATGAAGTGGCGTGGGGTGAAGGAGCTGCAAACCAGCATGGTGAACTCCGTGGTCCGCGGTGACTTCCGCCACGACCCCTGCCTCAAGCAGGAATTCTTCGAGCTGGTGAAGCAACAAGAATCCCTGTTGGGCTAAGGCGCAACCGCGCCCCGTGCCGCTTCCAGTTCCCTGAGCAGCCACCCCACGCGGTCGAGGTCCTTGTACCCCGGCCGCGATTCCACCCCGCTGGAGGCGTCCAGCCCAAAGGGCGTCACCGCCCGCAGCACAGCCCCCACCCGCTCAGGACGGATGCCTCCAGCAAGCCACCAGGGGGCGTGGGGAGACAAGCCCTCCAACCAGGGGAGGGGAATCTGGTGGCCCGTGCCTCCCAACTGGTCGGGCACCCAGGCATCCAAGAGGAGGGCGTCCACCGCGGCGGCGTAAGCACCGCACTGGTCCAGATCCTCCGGCGAGCGAATCCTCAGGGCCTTCCACAGACCCATCCCTGGCCCCAAAGCCTCCCGAAGCTGGCGACACCGCTCCACGCTCTCGCTTCCGTGGAGCTGCACCACCTGATGGCCGTTGCCCACCCTGAGGGTGGCCAGTTCCGTGTCGGAGGGATCCGCCACCACCAGCACCCCCAGGCAGTCCGCATCCTGACGGTGGGCGGCCGCGTAAAGAGGGGCACGCCGCTCCATGGGCAAAAAACGGGGCGACCCAGGCACCGCCACCACGCCGATGGCCTCCACTCCCAGCGCCGCGATGGCCGCCGCCTGGTCGGGGTCCGTCAAGCCGCAGATCTTGAGCCGACATCGCCGCGAGGCGGACGCCGCTGGGGCGGAGGAGGTCTCAGGCACCGGCGGACAAACAGCTGACGAAGACCTTTCTAAGATCGAGTTGAACCATTCTTTTTTGCGCGGATCAAGCTGTGGGTGAAGGCTGGGAGCTCATGCGGATTCGTGGCATCTCCCTGCGCCTGCACCCCACGTGGTTTCTGGTGATGGGCTTGCTCACCTTCGTTTTCGCGAGGGATTACCGGGAATCGCTGGGGGCGACGGTGGGGGCCAACGTGCTCTGGCCCCTGTCGCTGGTCTCGGCGTTGCTGTTGTACCTGTCGGTGGTGCTCCACGAGTTTGGCCATTCCTTCGTGGCCATGAGCCAGGGGGTGAAGGTCCGCAGCATCACCCTCTTTTTCTTGGGCGGTGTCGCCAACACGGAATCAGAATGCCGAACGGCCCGGGGCGAATTTCTGATGGCGGCCGCCGGACCGGCGGTGAGCCTGCTCCTGGCTGGGGCCCTGCTTCTGGGCCGACACGGGGCGTTCCACCTTTCGCCTGCCCTCGGTGAGATGGTGCGGCGGATCGGGGAGCTCAACCTGGTGCTCGCGTTCTTCAATCTGCTGCCCGGTCTGCCTTTGGATGGGGGCCGCATTCTCAAGGCCATCGTCTGGCAAGTCACCGGCAGCCAGCGGCGCGGCGTGGAGGTGGCCAATGGGTTTGGCCGCTTCCTGTCCCTGCTGGCCCTGGGCTTGGGCGTGATGCTGCTGTTGCGGGGGGTGGGCTTTGGGCTGTGGTTGCTGATGCTCGGTTGGCTGGGATGGGGGGCCTCCCGCGGCCAACAACAACTGTTGGCGCTCCAACGGCTCCTGGGCGAGATGCGCGCGCGGGAAGTGACCAAGCGCCGTTTCCGGGTGCTGGAAGCCACGGACACCCTGCGGGCCGTCAGCCAGATCCGGCTCAACCCGCCGCCCCCTTCCACCAGTCCCCTCTCCGACTCCCAGGGCCCATCGGCGGGTCCTCCGGATTGGCTCCTGGTGTGTGATCAAGGACGGTGGCGAGGGGTGATCGATGACAAAACCCTCCACGAGCTGCCCATCCAGCGCTGGGATCACGACCGGGTGGCGGATCACATGAAACCCCTGAGCAGCCTTCCCTCGATTCGGGAAGACGCGCCGCTGTGGCAGGCGGTGCTGGCCCTTCATGAGCATCCCCGCCTGTTGGTGCTCGGGGCGGCGGGATTGCCCAGCGGCACCATCGAACGCCCCGATCTGGGAGAGGCTGTGCTGGCTCGGCTCGGGGTGCGGCTGCCGGAGCTGGTCCTCACCCGCGCGCGGCAACAGAACACCTATCCCTTGGGATTGGCGCTGGAACCGGTGGCCAGGGCCATGGCAGAGGCCCCGGACACCTGGTCCGTCAAACCTCGCGCCTCGTAGCGGACAACGGTGGAGGCCAGAGCCCGCCACTCCCAGGGCCGAAGGGGGAGAGGCACGGGGGCGGAGGCACCCACCTCCCGCGACGCGTGGGCCAGCAGGTGGGCCTCAAGGTCGGGTCCCGAAAGGGGAAGGGGAGGAAAGTGGGGGGCTCGAGTGCCAAAAACCGCCTCCCACAGCTCAGCCGGGGGGTCGATCGCCACACTGCCGTGCTGAAGCAGGCGACGCCCCTTCCACAACTGGGCGCTGCCCACCCGTTTGAGGCCGCCGGGATGGACGAGGTCGGCCGCTGTGGCGCTGGCGAAACAGTTGGCCTGGTCGGGACGGCAGGGGGAATCGCCAAACACCAGGGGCTGCCCCATGGCGGAAAACGCCTTCTGGAGCCAGCGGCAGCTGAGGTGATACGCCTCCCGCCGCCGCCGGGGCGGATCGGGCCAGATCAAGGCGTAGGTGAGATCACCACCGTGGAGCACCGCGGAGCCGCCCGTGGGGCGGCGCGTCAACTCCAGTCGGCCCTCGGCGGCCAGGCGCGACCAACGGGGATCCAGCCAGCGCTGATGCTTGCCCAAAGAGAGGGTGGGCCGGCTCCACCGGTAGAAGCGCAGCAAGGGTCCCGACCAGGCACCGGAGATCACCCGCTCCAACAGCCAGGCATCCACGGCCATCTGCCAGGCGCCGCTGAGGGTGCAGGAGGGCACCCACCCGAGAGGGTGAAGCCCCCAGCCCTCAGCCACGGGAAGCGAAGGCCCAGAACCCCGGATCGAGTTCGTAGCCGAGCACGGCCGCCATCTGACCCAGACCCTGGCGGCAGTCGAGGCCAGCGGCCCGGGAGAGGGCATCCAGCTGGAACAGGCGATGGCTGATCCAGAGCTCCAGGGCGTCCGGGGCAAACTGCAGACCCTCGTTGCGGCTGAAGCGGTGGGGAAGGAGCATCGCCACATGGCGGGCCAAGGTTCCACTGGCCCGTTCCAGGAGGAGGGGCAACCAGGGCACCTCCGCGTCCGCCCGCAGGCACCAGAGCCTCACCTCAGGGATTTCAGACATTTCCCGGGGATCGTCATCGGGGGTGGGCCAGAGCAGTCGCAACTCCAGCTGGCCACTGAGGGGGAGGAGCTCCGCGGGCGACAGGGCCGCGACGGCGGCCAGGGGAGAAAGGTCGAGCTCTCGAATCCGCTCGGCGCTGACCATCACGACAACTGGGGGATGGGCCATCAAGAGCTGTGACAGGGCCTGCGGTAGAGCTGGACCGTAGCGGGCTGACGGCAAAGAATGGTGCCGTCGCCCTTTGGAACACCCATGCTGACCCAGACGCAAATCTTGATCGCCCTCGTGGTGGCCGCCCATGCGGGAGTGCTGGCCGTACGTTTGAGTTTCAGCCTGTTCAAGGCTTGAGGCCAGGGGGGTTGGCAAAGCCCAAGAGGGGCGCTAGAAGCGGGGCCAGTTTTCGGCTTGCCCGGTGCGCCCCTCCACCCTCCCCAACTCCTCCGCCAAGCCCTCCAAACGCCGCCCCAACGCCGCTGGATCGGCTCCGGGGTCTATGAAAAGCCAAGAGCCGGTTCGGCCTCCCCGCCACCCCTCCTCCCCCTCCCGGCCCGTTCCCTTGACGGTGTCCAGCGGAGCGGAAGCCCACTCTCTCAACGAGGAGCGCCGGGAGCTGATGTGCAGCCTGATCGGCTTGAGCGTGAAGTTGGGTTTGGTGGTGATGGCTGGGGTGAGTTTGTGTCGCTTGGCCAGCGCCTACCAGGAGCGGATGGATCGCCAGGGCGAGCTGGCGGCCGTGCTGGAAATTGAAAGCGCCCAACTGGCGAAGGCCCGGGATCGCTTCGATCAACTGTTCATGATCGAGGGCGAGCAACGGTTGATTCGGGAGCAGAGTCAATGGATCGCCCCCAATCGCCTGCGGGTGGTGTGGCGCTCGTCGGATCCCTCCCAGGAGCGCCCCGCCCTGGCGATGGGATCAGCCTCCTCCGCCTCCCTCACCCAGCGCCCCTAAGCGAGTGATGAGTGCCCCGGTGGCAACGGGTCAGCCCGTAAGTTGGGGGGCCTTTCTTCCTTGTCCATGAGCGGCCTTCAAGGCGTCAGCGGCGTCCCAGGCACGGTTTTGATCACAGGGGCCTCCTCTGGAGTGGGGCTGTTTGCCACCAAAGCCCTGGCTGATCGGGGTTGGCATGTGGTGATGGCCTGCCGCGACCCGCTCAAGGCCCGTCGGGCCCAAGCGGCCCTGGCCATTCCCGACCACTCTGTTACCCATCTGCGGGTCGACCTGGGAGATCTGGAGAGCGTGCGCCAGCTGGTGGAGGCCTTTCACGCCACGGGCCTGCCACTGGACGCCCTGGTGATCAACGCGGCGGTGTATATGCCACGGCTGAAAGAGCCGAAGCGATCCCCCCAAGGCTATGAGCTCTCGATGGCCACCAACCATCTGGGCCATTTCCTGCTGATCCACTTGTTGCTGCCCGATCTCGAGCGCTCCACCCATCCCTCCAGGCGCCTGGTGGTGCTGGGAACGGTGACGGCCAACTCCAAGGAGCTGGGTGGCAAGATTCCCATCCCGGCACCAGCGGATCTGGGGGATTTGGCGGGATTCGCCGCAGGGTTCCAAGCCCCGATCAGCATGGCCAATGGCCAACCGTTCAAACCGGGAAAGGCCTACAAAGACAGCAAGCTCTGCAACATGATCACCACCCAGGAGTTGCATCGTCGGCTCCACGGGAGCACGGGAATCGTCTTCACATCGCTCTATCCGGGCTGCGTGGCGGACACGCCGCTGTTTCGAGACACCCCCAAGGCTTTCCAAACCATTTTCCCTTGGTTCCAGAAAACGATCACCGGGGGCTACGTGAGCCAGGCCCTGGCCGGCCAGCGGGTGGCTGATGTGGTGACCGATCCAGCGTTCGCCGTTTCCGGGGTGCATTGGAGTTGGGGAAACCGGCAACGCAAGGATGGGCAACAATTTCGTCAAGAACTCTCAGACAAGGCCAGCAACCCAGTCACCGCAACCCGTCTCTGGGATCTCTCGTTGAAACTGGTCGGCCTTTGAGGTCCCCTCGCCCCCCTTGGTGGTGGGGAGAGACAAGGCAAATCGCCCTGGCGCTGCTAACACACCTACAGCCGCACGCTCCTCTCCATGTCTCGCACCCTGCGCTGGGTGCTTGGTCTGCTGCTTGTCGCTGGCCTGCTCATCGGCGCCTTTCTGTATCTGCCCTTCCGTTCCTGGTTGCCCGGGGGCACCGTGGGTGATGTGTCCACCCGGCTGGTGGTAAACGGCCCCGCCTTCAACCCGCTGTTTCCCAAACCCCATCCCGGGGAGCAGTTGATCTTCACCCAGGAGAAGCGGGGCTTCAGCCAAGCGCGATTGAAGGAGGGCGACACCGTCAAGGCCTTGCTTTCGATCTCCGACGTGATCACGTCCCCAGCCACCCGAGCCAAGTTCAGCGGCGCCACCCAGGAGCTGCGGGAGTGGCCACTGGTGGATCAGGGAAGCCAGGCCAGTGCCCTGCTGGTGGCGGATCGGTTTCAGGTGAAGGTGATCGGGCAGGGTGCCGGGCTGACCCCGGAAGACCGGCACGATCTGATCAATGCCTTTGATCTCAAAGCCCTCGCGGCCCTGAAGCCGGCCACCGGTTCGGAACCCCGCGCCCTGCCCGCCGGCAAGGGCTCACCGCTGAAACTGCCGCCGCCGCGGCGCCAACAGGCGGCGGCCCCCACCGCCCCCACCGCCAAGTCCGCCGTCCTGGAGCCCGCCGCATGAGCGCCACCGTTCTTGAGCGCCTTGAGCGCCTGCCTCGCCGCAACCTCACCGTTCTCTCCCTGAGGGGAATCAGCACCCTGGTGCCGGGGGGGTGGCGGAACGTCACCAGCGCGGAGGAACTGATCAGCGACGTGCTGGGCAGCAACGATCCCGATCTGTTGCGACAGGTGCGCGAGCGGGCCGACCAGCTCAGCCGCGCCCGCCACGAGGGCTACACCCGCGCCATGAGCCTGTACGACGCGGTGAACCGGTCGCAAAAAGCGGCGGGCGGGTTGCGGGTGCTGGCCAATGTCACCGGAGGGCTGCCCCTGGTGAAGCGGCTGGCCGATCTCACCCCACCCAGCGACACCCTGCAGGCCGCCGATCTGAGCCTAAAGGTGGCCTCGGAGATGCTGGCCTTCACCCAAGTGAACGGGCTGCCCGGCAACAGCTTCTCCGACTTTCGCGCTTCGCTCCAGGAGTACGCCGGGGAGGCCAACGTGCGCATGGCGGCCCTGGTGTGCTTTGACGCCCTGCTTCCCCTGGGGGATCAGGCGCTGGAGCGGCTGGATGGCCTGCTGGGTCGGGTGGGCGGCCAGGAGCTGCGCCAGCTGCCGGCCTACGCCGGCATGGCGGCCATGATCCCGGGCCGGGGCGATGAAGCCCATCTCAACTTCCTGCGGCGGGGGGTGGACACCTGGCTGGACTGGGCGGGGGGCTTTGTGGGCCAGCTGGGCCTCACAAGCCAGAGGGCCGTGCGCGCCTTGGAAACCACCCTGGGTCCCTGGCAGGGAGGCTTCCAGCAGCTGGCGATCTTTCTCGACGCCTTCACCGACACCTACCAGCACACGGGCGTTCAGGCCGTGGCGCGGCGGTTGGTGGAGCGGGCGGCCGCGGAAATCTGAGCGAGACACAGCCATGCGTTGGAGTGACGGGCGTCGCAGCGACAATGTGGAAGACCGCCGGGGCCGGCCTGGTCCCGTGGCGGCGGCGGGAGGCATCGGCCTCGGCGGCCTGCTGCTCGCCGTCGTGGTGGGGTTGCTCGGCGGCGATCCGATGGTGGTGATTCAACAGATGGGCGGAGGAGGCGCCATGGGCCCAACGGGTCCAGCGCCCACCAGCCGGCCTCGGCAGCCCACGGCGGCGGAAAACCAGCTGGCGGATTTTGTCTCGGTGGTGCTCGCCGACACGGAAGACACCTGGCAGAAGGAATTTGGCCAGGTGGGACGCAGCTATCGCCCCCCCAAGCTCGTGATCTTCGACGGGGTTGTGGCCTCGGCCTGCGGCCAGGCGTCTGGAGCGACGGGTCCCTTCTACTGCCCGCTGGATCAGAAGGTGTACATCGATCTGAGCTTCTATCGCCAGCTGCGCCAGCAGCTGGGGGCCCCGGGAGATTTTGCCCAGGCCTACGTGATTGCCCATGAGGTGGGCCACCACGTTCAGAACCAGCTCGGCATCGCCCAGAAGGTGAGCCAGATGAAACAACGGTTGCCGGAGGCGCAAGCCAACCAGCTCTCGGTGCGGCTGGAGCTTCAGGCCGACTGCCTGGCGGGAGTGTGGGCCCACAACACGGCCACCCAGCGCCGCACGTTGGAGGAGGGAGACATTGAGGAGGCGATGAACGCCGCGGCCCGCATCGGAGACGACACCTTGCAACGTCAGAGCAGCGGCCGGGTGCGACCCGATTCCTTCACCCACGGCACCTCGGAACAGCGGCAGCGGTGGTTTGCCACCGGCCTGAAAACCGGCGACATCAACAGCTGCGACACCTTCAGCCGGAGGGCCGTCTAAGAGGGGGTGGAGTTGGGGAGGACGTGGCGTCGGTCGGTGTCGTCCAGGGGACGTCCTGGCGAATCAGTCGAGCGACCGGGGATCCAATGGCCGCCAGATCGCGTCTCCCTCCATGCCCCCCGCCAGCCCCGCCCCTTCACCCTCGGGGAACCCCGAAGTCCACGAGCGCCCGCTCAAGACCGGCGGCCACTGGTGGGGGGGAGCCGAGGAGCACCCACGAAGGGGAGAGTGGCGTCGCCGCGCCCTGACTCGAGATCAAGACAGCGTTGGCACAGCCCCCTCACCCGATCTGTGGCCGCCAACCACAGGGTGGTTGGGTGGGGCGAAGCGGAAGCGGCGCGGGGGAGGGTCTCAGCTCTGGCGAGGGGCTCTACTGGCGGCCCTGGCCCTGGGGGTGAGCGGTTGTGGAACAAAGATCCCACCCTTCCCTTACTCCCTCAACGGGCCGGAATTTTTGCTGTTCTATGGCCTGCTGACCAGCGTCACCCTGCTCCTGGTGCGTTCAGCGGAGGATCGGCTGGGGGAAGCGAGGGCCCATCTGTTCGGGGACCGCTGATGGGAGCGGTGTGGGTTCTGGGCCTGACGCGCCTGATCCAAGGGTTGGCGGCGGGAAAACCTGTGCTCTTTTTGATCTTCGCCCTGTCTTTGGTGAGCGCCGCCCTCGTCCTGATCCAGCTCACGGATGAGTGGACTGGAGGGGGACGGCGAGGCCCCCGCCGGGATTGCCAAGGCCGCAAACCGCGACCGCGTTGCTTGGGTCAACCCCAACCAGCCTTTAGTCGAAGCCGAGCAAATCGAAGATCTCCCGATCTTTGAGAGATTCGGCGTAAAGGGGTTCAACGTTTTCGAGCATGGTGCGGGCCAAGTTGAGATACTCCTGTTGCACGGCCTCCACCTCGGGGCTGGGCTCCATCTCAAAGATGGTGCATTTTTTGAGGCGGGAGCGGCGAATGGCGTCCACGTCGCGGAAGTGAGCCATGGTTTTCATGCCCACCCGCTCGTTGAACTTATCGATCTGGTCGGTGTCGAGGCTGCGGTTGGCCACCACGCCACCCAGGCGCACCTTGTAATTTTTCGCCTTGGCCTGGATGGCCGCGATGATGCGATTCATCGCGAAGATGGAATCGAAATCATTGGCCGTCACGATCAGGCAGTAGTGAGCGTGCTGCAGGGGCGCGGCAAAGCCACCACACACCACGTCGCCAAGCACATCAAAGATCACCACATCGGTGTCTTCCAGGAGGTGGTGTTCCTTGAGCAGCTTTACGGTTTGGCCGGTGACGTAGCCACCGCAACCGGTGCCCGCCGGTGGGCCGCCGGCCTCGATGCACTGCACGCCATTGAACCCCTCGAACATGAAATCTTCCGGGCGCAGCTCCTCGGTGTGGAAATCCACGGTTTCGAGGATGTCGATCACCGTGGGCACCATTTGCTTGGTGAGGGTGAACGTGGAATCGTGCTTGGGATCGCAGCCGATCTGCAGCACCCGCTTGCCCAATTTGGAGAAGGCGGCCGAGAGGTTGGAGGAGGTGGTGGATTTGCCGATGCCGCCCTTGCCATACACGGCGATCACCAAGGCGCCCTCCTCAATGCGCAGGCCGGGATCCTGGTGCACCTGCACGCTTCCTTCGCCATCGTCCCGGGGGCTGCCACCAGCGGGGCGGCTGCCTGTGGTGGAGGGGGGCTGAAGGGTGGTGGTCATGGGGAACCGGGAAAGGCCAGGGGCACTGCCATTCATCCAAAGACAGCCGACGGAGGGTTGTGGGGGGATCTCGCAAAGCGAAACAAAAGGGTTTCGCAAGGCGGGAAGCCCTCGGTGGTGGGGCTGAGGCTGGCGATGAATCAGGCCCCTCGCCCAACAACCAAAGGAGGCCAGAACATGGTGCCACCATGGACATCTCCAGCCTCCCAGTTGCCTCGTCGCGGCCGGCCCGCTGGCCCTGGGGGGCATGGCCCTGGCGCTTCTCTCCGTCCACCCCCTGATGCTGGTGAGCGTGGCGGGGGGACTGTTAGCGGCGCTGGCCCTGACCCGCCAGATGCTGGGCGCCGACGGGTCTGGAGCGGGGCGCGGCCGATTCCAGGCCAGCGCCAACGGCGGCGGGAGCGGCGGGAGCGGCGCCTGTGGGGAGTGCGGCGGCGGGTCTTGTGGTGGGGGTGGTTGCGGGGGGTGCGGGGGGTGCGGGGGGTGCGGCGGTTGCGGCGGTTGTGGCTGAGCGAGCGGGCGGCTGAACGACCATGGTTCTCGCCCGCGTGGACTGGTCCGGCCCAGACGCGGCGGAAACGGTCTAGACGCGGCGGAAATGGAAGTCGTGCCTGGAATGTGGACGTGCCTTGGCGGCGGTGCTCAGGCCGCGGAAGCCCCAGAATTTGATGGCGCTCGATCTGGCCTCGAGCGGATGGATGGAGCCGCCCTGAGATGACCACCACCCCTGAGGCCCTGCCCCCCTGGCGCGCGGTGCTGCGGGGGGCCCGCGAGCGGGAAGGGAAACGCTCACCCCAGGGCCGTTGGCTCCAACTGGCCACCGTGGCCACGGATGGCACCCCCCGGGTGCGCACGCTGGTGTTTCGCGGCTGGGCGGCCGCGGCCAGCCTGGATCTGCTCAGCGATGGGCGGAGCGCCAAGGCCGCCGAGCTGGCCCGCCAACCGGCGGTGGAGCTCTGCTGGCTATTGCCCCGGGCCCGGGCCCAATTTCGTCTGCGCGGCGTGTTGGTCAACCCGCTGGCGGCGGAGGAGCGGCGGGAGCGGGAACGGCACTGGCGGGCCCTCACTCCCGGCGGCCGGGCCCTGTGGGGGTGGCCGCCCCCAGGCGAACCCTTTGATCCCCTCGCGCCCTTCCCCGAAGCCCTCCCGAAGGAGGCGCCCCCGCCAGCTCACTTTTGGCCGCTCCGCTTGGCCATCAGCCAGGTGGAAGCCCTCGAACTCACGGGCCATCCCCACCGCCGCCGCCGCTGGCGGGCGATCACGGGCTGGCTGGAAGAACCCCTCAATCCCTAAACGATGGACCCTTGCGGAGGGACCCCAAGATCATCCCCCTCACCTCCAGGCCCCAGTGGGACCGGCGGCCTGAGCTCAAGTCGTGGGCTCACCAGCTACCTCAGCCGAGCATGGGGAGAGTTGTCTCGACAGGGGACATCAAATGGGGCGCGATTTCGTTGAGGCTATTGGCGGACGATCCACTCTTTGTGACCATGTCAAAGCCATGTCTCGCACCGGTCTGAAGATGTGATCAAGGATCGACTTGACGAAAAAACAAAGGTTGGGTCAAGGAAACTCGGGTAACATGGCGTGCCCCTGGCCGCGTGCCACAGATGATTCAGCCATGACGCCTCAATCCAGAAGCATGGCGGCCAATGTCCATCCATCGAAGAAGACAGGGTATCGACCGGATATTGACGGACTGAGAGCGGTCGCGGTGATCGCGGTGATCATCAACCACCTGGACAAGACATTTCTTCCGAGCGGCCACTTAGGGGTGGACATCTTCTTCGTGATCTCAGGCTTTGTCATCACGTCCTCACTGATCAACCATCAAAGCAAAGACTTCCAATCCTTTCTGCTTGGTTTTTATGAGCGTCGATTTAAACGACTGCTGCCCGCACTCATTGTTTACACCATCATCGCCAGCCTGCTGATCTGCCTGGTCAACCCGAATCCCGGGCTATCGCTCAGAACAGGCATGGCGGCGTTATTCGGGTTTTCGAACGTTTATTTGCTATCTCAGGAATCTAACTATTTTTCCACCGACTCGGACATGAACATCTTCACCCATACCTGGTCGCTGGGGGTGGAGGAACAATTCTATTTATTATTTCCACTTTTGGTTTGGTTCACAGGGTTAAAACAGGACGCGACCCGCAAACAGGCTTTTCGCTTCGCATCCATCTTGGGAGCCCTGATGTTTGTGTCCTGGCTTGTCTATAAATCACTTTCCGCAAGCAACCCATCGGCGGCATTTTTTCTCATGCCTGCGCGGTTTTGGGAACTTGGCAGTGGCTCCCTGTGTTTTCTACTTTCCTATTACGGCCCTAAAAATCTGCTGAAGAGATTTCATTATCCCTTGCCGTTCCTCGGCATGATTTTAATCTGCTTGTCGGTTCAAGCACAACCCTGGTTTTCCGCCTACAGGCTCACCACACTCCTGGTCCTGCTCACAACCCTTCTGCTTCTCAGTCTCCAACCCGGGACGTTTTGCCGCAATCTTCTTAGCCTCAAACCGCTTGTCACAGTTGGGTTGATGTCGTATTCCCTCTATTTGTGGCACTGGGGGTTCACCTGCTTGGCGCGCTGGAGCATCGGCATCAATCAATTCTCCATACCCTTGATTCTTGGCTTGACGATCGCTAGCTCCGTGGCCTCTTATGTGGCGATTGAGAATCGATTCAGGTACCGACTACCCAAGTTAAAAGCCAGCAACGTGCTGGCCATTGGCCTGGCATCTTCATCCGTCGCCGCGGGCTTTGTGTTTCTCCTATCGAATTGGTTGCATCCCAAGTTTTTCATGAGCGTGAACAATCCCTTGGACAGATTTGACGAGATTAATAGCTTCTCTATCTATGACAATTGCAATTACTATTATGGTATGAGGAAATTTAATGCGGCCGATGATTTCGCGAGATGCACGTTTGAACCCCTCTCCGCTCAACCCGTCGAGAGGTCGAAGAAAGCACCCCACATTTACTACCTGGGCAGCAGTCACGCCTCCCAGCTCACTGGATTGATGGAACACCTACAAGCCATCACCAATCATCGACAAACCATGCTCGTGATTCATGCCATCATGAATCCACCGCTTCCCAAGGCCTTAGTGGGACCGCCCCACAACAAAGAAGCTTGGACGGATGACGCCATCCTGATTCAGAACAAGATCGCCACCCACATTTTTCGAACCGCTCAACCTGGAGATGTGATCGTGTTGGGCAATCAACTCGTGGCTCTTGCCACCTCAGCTGGTGATTCGCAAGAAACGGCCAACAACAAAACCGTGGCCATGAAAGCATGGCTTCAACAGTTGGCCGGCTTTCTCGAAGAGGCACAACAGCGCAATCTTAACGTGGTCGTGCTGATGCCCATTCCTCACTTTAATCCCGTCCAGGGATTGACAAGAGAACTATGCACTCCAGCCTGGTTTCGGCCTTCTATCCCCAAAAATTGCTTTGTCTCCCGCGACCGTAAGGACATTCAAACATCCTTGGCATCGATCAATCAAGACTTGAAGGCCATGCGCCTCAACCATAAGAATCTCTATCTTTTCGATCCGTTTACCACCATCTGCCCAGGCCGCACATGTCAAAACTTCAACAAAGACGGCCGATTATATTCGGATCATTGGCACCTCAACAACCGGGGGTCTCGGCTCCTGAGCGAACCATTCCTCGCGTTCCTGGATGCACACCATCTGAGGTGAGCCACACACTCCACCCAGCCCGCTTGTGAATTTGGCGCTGGCCTCAGTCAGGCTCGGCGGCGAGCCTCTTGCGCAGGTCGTCGTTGAACTCCCTTAGCACCGAGCGGGGGCTCACCTCATCCAGCAGCTCCACGATGCGGTTCACCTCGGCCTGGCTGAGGGAGCGATTGCCGGTGACCGCCTCGAAGTTGGCTTTCACCACGTGGTCGCGAATTTCCTCCAGGGAAGCCTTCGCGGCCACCATGGAGGCCACGAAGGGGTTGGAGTGGGCGGCCTGGATCAGGGCCTTGTTGAGCAGCTCGTAGGAGAGCTCGCCCTTTTTGTTGGTGTAGGCCTTCACGATCGCCGCGTAATCGGCGCTGTTCACCGTGGCCACCGCTTCGGCGGGGGCCTCCTCGTTGAGGTCGGCCGGCAGGGGGGCATCGGCGCTGGCGCTGCCCACGGCGGCGGGGGAGCGCACGGGGCCGCGACTGGAGTAGGGCAAGCCGGAAGTGAGGTCGAGGGCCTCCTGGAAGGCCTCCAGGGGATAGAGATCGGCGGGGGTGTTGTGGGCGGGATCGGCGCCGCCGCTCTGGCGATTGAGCAGGGCCAACCCCGGCTGGGCCGTGTCGTTGCGGAGGATCACCACACCCACCTGGCCGCCCCGCAGTTTCTGGCGGTAGGCCACGGCCTCCAGGGTGGACAGTTCAACGAGGCGGGTGCGGATGACCATGAAGGGGAGAACGGACCCCCGCAACGCTAGTGACAACCGCGTCGCCCGCCCGCGGGGAAGGCCACCATGGTGGTGATGTTGTGGAGCTCACCCATGGAGCTGATCTTCAAGGGTTCCAGCCAGCGCCGCGTGCTGGCTCTCACCATCGACGACGCGCCCAGTTCAGGACGGGAGGATCCGACAGGCGGAACGGCGGCTCTGTTGGATCTGCTGGGGGAGCTGAAGATCCCCGCCACCTTCTTTTGCATCGGCGAACGGGTGAGGGCCCACCGGGGGATGGCCGCCCGGGCGGTGGCCGAGGGCCACGAGCTGGGCAACCACATGTGGCGCGACCAGTGGTCTGTCCTGCTCTCCGAGGACGCGTTTCATCAGCAACTGGAGCTGACAGAGGAGGCGATCCAGGCGGATCTGCGCCAGGCGGGCCAACCCGCCCCGCCCCTGAAGTGGTTTCGGCCCAGCGGCGGCTGGCCCACGCCCCAGATGGTGGGGTGGGCCCAAAACCGGGGCTACCGCACGGTGCTTGGCTCGATCTGGCCCTTCGATGGCCTGAAGGTCCCCTTGCTCAGCGCGGAGAAGCGCCTGGAGCTGCAGGAAGCGTTTGTGGAACGTTTCGCTCACCCCGGCGGCATCCTGGTGATGCACGACACTCCTGAGGCGAATCCCCTCACCCGGGAGACCCTACGAACGGTGGTGCCGCGTTTGAAGGAGGAGGGGTACGGGTTTGTGACGTTGTCGGCATTGCTGGGGTGAGGATCCATCGCCTCGGAAACGGACACCTCAGCTCCTATTTTTCCAGCTGGGCGGAGCGGAGCATGTCCGAATCCGCCGGGGGCAGCGCGAGGTAAGGAGGTTTAGGTTGCCCTTCAGTGGTAACACAGAATTGGTAGTAGAGATCTTCAGCCTGGCCATACTGGTCGTTGTAGATATTTTGCCAGGAATAGCCGTCGCCGCTCACATTGAATGTTTTGTTGGCGCAATTCAGGCTCAGCCAGGTGGCCCGCACCGCCGCGCCATCGGATTTCAGAGCCCGGTTGTAGAGGCCCAGGGTGGCCCAATTGGCGGCGGTGGAAAAGAGGGGGATGCCGCGGGCAAACTCCTTGGCCGCGTCAGATCCTGGTTTGATCAAACGCTTCACCCGCACGAGAACCCCGACGCGCGTTTGGCGGGCGGAGAGCAAGTTGATGCCCGTGTTCTGAAAGGTGCCGCTCCAATCGCCATGGGGCTTGGCTTCCGTGGTGCCGTTGATCAATGTGGCGCGGCCAGCCGTGGGGGGAGGGTCATCGGCTTGGGCCTCTACAGCGGCGGGGGCCAGAATGGCGGCCAGCACCACAGCGGTGTAGAGCAAAGGATGGGCCATCCGCTCCTTGCACAAAAGCCGCGAAAATATAAAGGTTGGCTCCGATCACTGGCGACAAAGCTGGGCCAGTTGCCCCCATGGACTCCCGCCCCTGGGCCCAGCCCTCAGCGGCTGAAGTGGGCCTTGGCGTCGTAGAGGGTTTCGGAGGTGATCTGGGCGAGGCCCCGCTCACGGGCGAAGGTTTCGGTGTTGCGTCGCACCTTGCCGCGCACAAAGAAGGGAATCTTGTGCAATTCCGCCTCGCCATCAGCCGTCCACACCGGCTCACCGCTGGCGGCCGGGGCCGCCGCCGGGGGGGCCTCCACCACGGCGACGGCGGTCGCGGTGGCGGTGGCCGTCGCCGTGGCGGTGGTGGCGGCTGGCGTCAGCCCCCCCTCATGCACCGGATCCGCGGCCGGGCTCACTGATGGCGCCCCGTCGCCCAAGTGGCTGCGGTGGCCATCCACAAACTCGAAGTCGTGGCGGAACATGCCGATCAGGTGCTCCTCCAGCCCCATCATCAACGGGTGCACCCAAGCGTCGAAGATCACATTCGCCCCCTCCCAACCCATCTGGGGGGAGTAGCGGGCGGGCACATCCTGCACATGGAGCGGCGTGCTGATGACGGCGCAGGGGATGCCCAGCCGCTTGGCGCTATGGCGCTCCATCTGGGTGCCGAGCACCAGCTCGGGGGCCGCCTCCGCCATCGCTTTTTCCACCACCAGGTAGTCGTCGCTGATCAGGGCCTCCAGGCCCAGCTCCTTGGCGGCGGTCCGCACCTCCCGGGCCAACTCCCGGCTGTAGGTGCCCAGGCCCACCACCTCAAACCCCAGCTCCTGGCTGGCAATGCGGGCCGCGGCGACGGCATGGGTGGCATCGCCAAAGATGAACACCCGCTTGCCAGTGAGGTAGGTGGAATCCACGGAGCGGGAATACCAGGGCAGGCGGGAGAGGCGCTCGCTCTCGGCCTTGGCGCCCGGGTTGGTCAGCGAGCCCGCCGCTGGCGCGGCCTCAGCGGCGGGCTCCAGCCCCAGCAGGCCCGTGAGTTCCTTGAGGAACGCCGTGGTGGCGGCGATGCCGATCGGCACCGTTTTCACGGTGGCCATGCCGAACGCGCGTTCCAGCCAGCCGCACACCGGCCCCGCCACCTCGGGATAGAGGCAGAGATTCGCGTCAGCGGTGGGGATGCGCGTCAGATCGGCCGGCCGGGCGCCCAGGGGCGCCACCACGCTCACATCGATGCCGTGCTCGGCCAGCAGGCGGGTGATCTCCCGCACGTCATCGCGGCAGCGGAAGCCCAGCAAACTGGGCCCCAGCAGATTCACCCGGGGCCGGCGGCCTTCCTCCTTCCAGCGGGTGGGGGCGATCTTCGGGCTGCCCGGCGGCGGCACCTGCTCTTTGAGCAACCCCCGCACCAATTGATAGAACGTTTCGGCGGCGCCCCAGTTTTCCTTCTTTGAATAGGCGGGAAGCTCCAGGCTCACCATCGGGATGCCGCCCAGGTCCATGCCGGCGGCCAGGGCGCCGGGCTGATCCTGGATCAGCTCAGCGGTGCAGCTCTCGCCCACCAGCAGGGCCTCCGGTTGAAACCGCTCCACCGCTTGGGCGATGGTGCGCTTCACCAGCTCGGCCGTGTCGCCCCCCAGATCCCGGGCCTGAAAGGTGGTGTAGGTGACAGGGGGCCGCTTGTCGCGACGCTCGATCATCGTGAACAGCAGATCGGCGTAGGTGTCGCCCTGGGGGGCATGGAGCACGTAATGCACCCCCTCCATGGAGGCGGCGATGCGCATGGCGCCCACGTGGGGGGGGCCTTCATAGGTCCAGAGGGTGAGTTCCATGGCGACAGGCGGGAGCGGGAAACAGGTGGGGGAGAGGGGAAACGGAGGGTCAGCCTGGGGGGGTGCGGGCGGCGGGCGGCTGGCCGGAGCGAGGGCGCCTAGGCAAAGCTGAGGAGGTGGCGGCGACGCAGGGGGCGGGCGAAGAGTTCGGCCAGCTCACCGGCCTGGTCGCAGCCGTGGATCGGGCTGAACACCAGCTCGATCGACCACTTGGTGGCCAGCCCCTCGGCCTCCAGGGGATTGGCCAGGCCCAGGCCGCACACGACCAGATCAGGCCGCTCTGCGCGGACCCGCTCCAGCTGACGCTCCACATCCTGCCCCTCGCTGAGCTGGGTGCCCGGCGGCAGCAGGGCCTGCTCGGCGGCCATCAACTGGCGATCCAGGTAGGGCACGCCCACCTCCACCAGCTCCATGCCGCATTCGCGGGCCAGGAAGCGGGCCAGGGGAATCTCCATCTGGGAATCGGGCAGCAAGAAGAGCCGCTTGCCCGCCAACACCTCCCGGTGGGGCGCGATGGCCCGCCGGCCCCGCTCCACCAGCGGATCCAGCACGGCGGCCACGGTGGCCGGATCCAGGCCAAAGGCGGCGGCGGCGGCCTCCATCCACAGGCGGCTGCCCTCCACCCCGAAGGGATAGGGGCTTTCGATCAGCTGACCGCCCCGGTGGGTGAGGGCGCGGGCGGTGGCGCTGAGGAACGGCTGGGCCAGCAGGAGGCGGGTGCCCTTGCCGATGGGCGGCAGGTCGGTGGAGCGGCGGGGGGGCAGGCTGCGCACCCGGGGGATGCCCATCCGCTCAAAGAGGGTGGTGAAGCGATCTTCCACCGCGTCGGCCAGGGTGCCCACGATCAGCAGCTGCTCCTCGTCGTCGCTGGGGAGCAGGGGAAGCAGGGCCATCAAGGCCTGGTCTTCTCCCTGGGTGAAGGTGGTTTCGATGCCGCTGCCGGAGTAATTGAGCACCCGCACCCGGCCGGCCATCTGCTGGGTGAGGCGCTCGGCGGCCCGGGACAGGTCGAGCTTGATCACCTCGCTGGGGCAGGAGCCCACCAAGAAGAGGGTGCGGATCTCCGGACGCCGCTCCAGCAGATCGCGCACCAGCCGGTCGAGCTCGTCATTGGCATCGGCCAGCCCCGCCAGATCCCGCTCCCCGAGAATCGCCGTGCCGAAACGGGGCTCCGCGAAGATCATCACCCCGGCGGCGCTCTGGATCAGGTGGGCGCAGGTGCGGGAGCCCACCACCAGAAAGAAGGCGTCGGGCATGCGCCGGTGCAGCCACACGATGGAGGTGAGCCCGCAGAACACCTCCCGCTGGCCGCTTTCCTTGAGCACCTCCGGCAGCGCGACGGTGACACCAGTGGCGTCAGCGCTGGAGGCACCGGCGGCGCTGGCGGGGGTGGCAACCATGGATGAAGCGGCGTTGACCCCTCACAGTTAGCCAGCCCGGGCAGGGGGTGGGGAGGTCTCGTCACAACTTTTGGGATCGGGGGCTTGAGAGGATGGGGCGATGAGCCAAGCCACCCTTCCCCCCCCACCCGAGCCCAGCGCCGAACTGCTGGGACGGGCCGCCGCCGTCCGGCGCGGCGCCATGGCCCTGGCCCAGTGCGGCGACGGGGAGCGGCGGGCGGCGGTGGAGGCCATGGCCGACACCCTGGAGCGGGCGCGGGAGCTGATCCTGCGGGCCAACCAGGCCGACATGGAGGCCGCCGTCGCCGAGGGACTGGCCCCCGCCCTGGTGGCCCGCCTCAAGCTGGACGGGCCCAAATTGGCCGGAGCCATCGAGGGCGTGCGCCAGGTGGCGGCCCTGCCGGATCCCCTCGGCCGGCGCCAGCTGCACACCGAGCTGGATGAGGGCCTGGTGCTGGAGCGGATCACCGTGCCCCTGGGGGTGGTGGGCGTGATCTTTGAGGCCAGGCCCGACGCGGTGACGCAGATCGCCTCGTTGGCGATTCGCTCGGGCAATGGCGCGATCCTCAAGGGCGGTCGGGAGGCGGCCCGCTGCTGCCAGGCCATCCTGGAGGCGCTCAAAGAGGGCCTGGCGGCCAGCGCCGTGGATCCGGGCTGCCTGGAGCTGCTCACCAGCCGGGAAGAGAGCCTGGCGCTGCTGCGGCTCGATGGGCTGGTGGATCTGATCATCCCCCGGGGCTCCAACGCCCTGGTGCGCTACATCCAAGACCACACCCGCATTCCGGTGCTGGGCCACGCTGACGGCCTCTGTCATCTGTATGTGGATGGGGCGGCCGATGTGGAGCGGGCGGTGCGGCTCACCCTCGACAGCAAGGTCCAATACCCGGCCGCCTGCAACGCCATCGAAACCCTGCTGGTGCATCAAGCCATCGCCCCTCGGTTCCTGCCGGCGGCCATCGCGGCCTTGGAAGGGGCGGGGGTGGAGCTGCGGGGCGATCCCCGGGCCCGAGCCCTGGGAGTGTCCGCCGCCGCCAGTGACGCCGACTGGGACACGGAGTATTCCGATCTGGTGCTGAGCGTGAAGGTGGTGACCGATCTGGAGGAAGCCCTGGCCCACATCGACCGCCACGGCTCCCGCCACACCGAGGCCATCTGCACCGAGGACGCCGCGGCGGCGGAGCGGTTTCTGGCGAGCGTGGACAGCGCGGGGGTGTATTGGAATTGCTCCACCCGCTTCGCCGATGGCCAGCGCTACGGCTTTGGCGCGGAGGTGGGCATCAGCACCCAAACGCTGCCGCCCCGGGGCCCGGTGGGGTTGGAGGGGTTGGTGACGTACCGCTACCTGTTGCGAGGCCAGGGCCACATCGCCGCCGACTACGCCAGCGGCGCGCGCGCCTTTCAACACCGCCCCCTGGAGCTGTGAGCGACACCCCCCTGGTGCTGGTGCACGGGCTGTGGGACACCCCGGCGCTGTTCAACAGCCTGGGGCGGGCCATCGGCGGTCGTCGGGAGGTGTTCATTCCCCATCTGCCCCATGGCCTCGGAGTGGTGCCCTTGGAAGAGCTGGCCGCGGCTCTGGGCCAAGGCATCGAGGCTCGCTTCGGCCGGGAGGGGCCCATTGACGTGATGGGCTTTTCCATGGGGGGAGTGATCAGCCGGACCTGGATCCAGCTGCTGGGGGGCGGGGAGCGGGTGCGGCGCTTCACCAGCGTGGCCAGCCCCCAGCAGGGCACCTGGACCGCCCAGCCCTGGCCGGGCCGGCTGCTGGCGAGCGTGGGCGACATGAAAGTGGGCAGCGACCTGCTGCGGCGCCTCAACGGCGATCCCAAGGCGTTGGAGGGGATCGACTGCTGCTCGCTGTATTGCCTGGCCGACGTGATGGTGGTGCCGGGCTGGAGCGCCGTGCTGCCGGTGGGGCGCCGGGAGGCGCTGCGGCCCCTCCATCTGCAACACCACGAGTTGATGGCCCATCCGGCCTCCGTGGCCCAGGTGGCCCGGGAGCTGCTGCGGCCCTGAGGGGTGCGACGGCTGGAGGCGGGAATCGATAGGGTTGGCTCCACAGATGGGCGTGTGGGCGGTGGAAGCGGGGCAAGGCGAAACGGGGCTGGAAAGTCCAGGGGGCTGGAGCGAGCTCACGGCGATCAACGCGGCCAAGGGGCTCACGATCCTGCTGTTGCTGGTGCTCGCGGCCCTGGTGGGAGTGCGCGACATGCGCCAGGTGGTGTATTTGAGCCTGCACATCAGCTACTGCCTCTGGTGGCTGCTGGAGCAGTGGCTGTTTCCCCAGCGGGGGCGACAGCTCTTCACCGAGCGGGTGGGGCCCGGGCGCTTTGCCCTGGCCCTGCTCTTCATCGGGGTGCTCTACAGCCTGCCCGGGTTGCTGGCCTTTCTCAATCCCGAGCCGATCTCCCATGGGGCGGTGGCGTTGGCGCTGGGGCTGTTCAGCTTCGGCGGCTTGATCAATGCCAGCGCGGATGTGCAAAAGATGACGGCCAAGGCCATGGGGGCCGGATTGGTGTCCGATGGAATCTGGCGACAGGTGCGCCATGTGAACTATCTGGGAGATTTGCTGCGCTACCTGAGTTTTGCCGTGGTGGCGGGCTCAGGATGGGCCTACCTGGTGCCAGGACTGGTGCTGCTGATTTACCTGCGACGCATTGGCCAAAAGGAAGCCCAGATGGCCGCCAAATACCCGGATTTCGAGGCGTATCAGGGCCGAAGCACACGGCTGCTGCCATGGATCTGGTGAAACGGTGGGGCCTGCTTTTGGCGCTTGGGCTGCCCTTGGGGAGCCCTTTGGTGGCTTCGGCTTCGTTCAGCGCCCAGCTGATCGTTCAAGCCGCGCCTCCCGTACCAGCGCCGTCGCCCGCGCCTTCGGTGCCCGCGCCTTCGGTGCCCGCGCCTCCGTTGGCCGCCAAGCCGCTGTTGGGAGTGTGGCTCACTTTGAACGACATGGGCACCCTGCGCGACCGGCCGAAGCTGGAGGAGGCGGTGCGGAGGCTGGGGCGGCTGGGCTTCACCACCGTCTATCCGGTGGTGTGGAACGGCGGCTATGCCTATTACCCCAGCGCGGTGACCCAGCGGCGAAAGATTCAGGATTTCACCGTGCGGGGGCTGCAAGGCCAAGACCCCCTGGCGGAGTTGATCACCCTCTCCCGCGAGCAAGGGATGCGGGTGGTGCCGTGGTTTGAGTTCGGCTTCATGGCGCCGCCCAGCTCGGAATTGGCCCAGCGCTATCCCCAATGGCTCACCCAGAAGCGCGATGGAGGCACCACGTCGATGAGCGCGGCGGGGGAGGTGGTGTGGCTGAATCCATTCCGGCCGGAGGTGCGGCAACTGCTCACCGAGTTGGCGGTGGAAGTGGTGACGCTCTACGACGTGGACGGGGTGCAAATGGATGATCACTTCAGCCTGCCGAGCGACTTTGGCTACGACGCCTACACGCGCGCGCTGTATCAGCGGGAAACCGGGCGCGCGGTCCCGGCCAACCCGCGGGATCCGGCCTGGGTGCGTTGGCGGGCCGACAAGCTCACGGCCTTTTTGCGGAGTCTGCGGGCCACCTTGAAAGCCCGCAAGCCAGGCCTGATCCTCTCCCTCTCCCCCAACTACGCCGACTTCGCCTACAAGTTGCAGCTGCAGGATTGGCGAAGCTGGGTGCGCTCGGGCCTGGTGGATGAGGTGGTGGTGCAGCTCTACCGACCGGATCTGGAGAGCTTCACCGCCGAGCTGGGCCGGCCGGAGTTTTTGGAGAAACGGGTGCCGATGGCGGTGGCCCTGATGGCGGGCCAGCGAAACCGCCCCACCCCGATCCCCCTGCTCAGAGGAAAGGTGGAGGCGGCCCGGCGGCGAGGCTTGGGCGTGGCGTTGTTCCACTACGCGCCACTGTGGGAGGCGACGGCGGATCCGGCGGGGCGGCTGCGGGAGTTGGAGGCGCTGCTGGGGCCCTCGCCCGGAGACTGATCCGCGGGCTTCCGGCCCACCAATCTGGTGTCCATTCCCCCCCCTCTGATGACTCCAAGAGACTGGCTCTGGCTCCTTCACCCCGCCCTGGCGGTGGCGGCGATCTACCCCCTGATCGGCATCGTGGCCCGACTGGGCGCGCAAACCCGCCAGCGGCGGGAGGGGTGGGCCAAACGACCGCCCACCACCGGCCGCGACCACAGCGATTTGGGCCGTTGGCTGGCCCTTGGGGTGGTGGCGATCGTGCTGGTGGCGCTCACGGTCGTGATCGCCACGGCGGCCCCGCCAGCTGAGTTTCGCGGCGGGGCGGGAAGAGCGGTTCAGTTGCTGCTGGTGTTGGCGGGCACGACGGCGAGCCTGGGGGCCCTGTGGTGGGCGAGCGCGAAGGGGTCGCGGCTGGCCTTCGCGGTGATCACCTGGCTAGGGGTGCTCACCCTTGGGGCCCAGCCGGAGGTGTTTCGCCGGGGCGACCAACCGTTGAGTGCTGAATTTTGGAGCTCCCACTACTGGAGCGGGGTGGCGGTGGTGGGGTTGATGCTGTTCTCCCTGGGGGCGAAAGCGGAGATTCTTCGGGAGCCCCGCTGGCGGCGGGTCCACGTGGGGGCGAGCGTGCTGGCGGGGGTGCTGTTTGTGGGGCTGGCGATCAGCGGCGCCCGCGACCTGTTGGAACTGCCCCTTCACTGGCAGAAGCCCGCCCTGGCGGCCTGCGACTGGACCGCCAAAGTGTGCGCGGCGCCGGCCCCGAAGGGCCACGATGGGAGTTAGAGCCGCTCGATGCCGAGTTCTGGAAGCGCCGCCTCTTCCACCCACACCGAAACGGAGCCCGCGGGGCAGCGCCATTCGGCCCAGCCATCGCCGTTGGTGGTGATGGTGTCGCGGATGTGGCCGGTGAGATCGCGGAAGGCGGTGTGCCGTTTGCCCACCTCCATCCACTTGGAGCCCGCGTCGCCATCGCTCATGAGCACAGCCATGGCCCGGGGATGACCCGGCGTGCCGAGGCGGGTCCAGCCGATGGTGTTGAAGTGGTCGATGTAGTCGTACTGGGGGCCATAGCAACAGTGGGTGCGGGCCAGCAGGAAACGGTCGATGAGGAAGCGATGGCTGGGCAACCAGATGTCGTATTCAGGACCCTCGCCGCCCTTCTTCTCCTTGTAGTGGGCGCCGTAGTAATCGGCGTGGAAGATGCAGGGGTAGCCCTGGTCGCGCAGGAGGATGAAGGCGTAGGCCAGGGGCTTGAACCAGGCCTCCACCACCGATTCCAGCGATTGCAGGGGCTGGGTGTCATGGTTATCCACAAGCGTCACCGCCAGCAGGGGCATGGTTTGCATCAAGGTGCCCTCAAGCAGACGACGCATGTCGTAGTGGCCCCCGCAGCGGCTGGCGATGTGGAAGTTGTTGTGGAGTGGAGCGTCGAAGAGATGCATGCGGCCCCCTGAGTTGGCGGCATACCAGGAGAGGGAGGCCAGGTCGTAGGTCCAGTACTCACCCACGACGAAGTGGGTGTGGTGGGCGTGGTGATCGAGGTCGTCGATCCAGTCGAGGAAGAAATCGCTGCTGATGTGCTTGATGGCATCCAGGCGGAAGCCATCCACTTTCAGGGTGTCGTGCATCCAACGGCCCCAGTATTTGAGCTCACCACGCACCTCCGGATGGTTGATGTTGAGATCGCAACCCATCAGGTAGTCGTAGTTGCCTTTTTCCAAGGCCACATTGCCTTCGAAGGCCGCGCCCTGGGTTTTCCAGATGGCCTTGTAGTCGGGCCGCAGTTGATTGCTGTCCACAGCGTCGAAGTGGTACCAGTGCCATTGCATGGTGGAGTGGGCGCCCCCGCGCTTGTCAAAGCGAAACTGGGTCCAGGCGCGGATGGGCTGCTCATCCTCAAGGGCGCGGTTGCGATCGGAGGGGTCGTAGGGGGTGGCCCGATAGTCCTCCGGATCGTCAGCCCACATCTTGTGATTGAAGACGGCGTCGGCGTACACCTGCATGCCAACGGCGTGGCAGGCCGCCACCGCTTCCTCGTATTCGGCCCGGGTGCCGTACTTGGTGGCCACGGTGCCTTTCTGGTCGAATTCGCCCAAATCAAACAGGTCGTAGACGCCGTAGCCCACATCCCAGCGGCTCCCTCCCTTGGAGGCTGGAGGAAGCCACAGGCCGGTGATGCCCGCCTTGGCCAGCTCGGGAGCCGCTTCTTTCAGGCGACGCCAGTGCTGGCCATCGGCTTCGCCGTACCAGTGGAACCACTGCATCATGGTGCCGTTGAATTCGGTGGGAACCGGCACGGCCTTGGCGCCAAGCTCGGCCTCATGGGTGGCGAGCCACTGGCGCATGAGGCGGACGGCGGCCTCGGCGGTATCGACGGCGGGATCACGCTCAGCCTCGAGCACCAGTTGTTTGAGCGACTCGAAAAGGGCGGCCATAGAAACAATCCATCCAACGTTCAGGTTAGGGTTGCCGTCGCCCGCCCACCCATCTCGCCACCAGACCCACACCATTGGCGCGGGGGGATGGCGCTACAGGCCAAGGGCCCGGGCGATGGCTTGGGCGACGGGCGGATGGGAGAGGTAGCCAGGAATGGCGTGGGCGTCGGCGCCTGGATTCTCGAAATCGGCGATGTTTTCGATGTTGGGGGAAAAGGGTGGGGCGGCGAGATCGCGGTTGAGGCTCACCACATCATCGGGATCGCGGGAATTGATCCAGCGGTCGATGCCCGCCGGTGTGGCGAAGGAGGGGCCGAGGGCCCGTCGCACGGTGGAGAGGGTGAGGGGCGAGCCCAAGGTGACGTAGAGGGGCACCCGGACCGGATGGCCAGCGGCGGCGAGCAGCCGCAGCAGCTTGAAGCTCACCACCGTGCCGAGGGAGTGGGTGACCAGCACCATGGCCCCCCCTTCGAGGTGGGGGCGCACCAGGGCATCGACGGCGACGGTGGCCCGGGGGTTTTTGAGATAGGCATGGGCCTGGTCGAGCAGGCGCACCGCGAGGTCGCCCCGGAACGGGGAGAGGCGTTCGATCAGGCTCACCAGGGCGTTGATGCGCCGGCTCATGGGAAACCCCTGATCAACAGCGATCCCCACGCCGGCCTCAGAGCTGACCCGCTCCTGCTCCGTGGTGATCTCGGCGGGGCTGATCCCCAGGGCGGCGGCTTGCTCATCGAGGCCTTCGGAGAGGAATTGGGCCAGGGAGCGGTCGTCCTCGGGGCTGGCGCCCTGGGCGATGGCGCCGGCGGCTCCGCTCTTGGCCGCTTCAAAGAGGGCGTCGCCATAGAAGGGCGTCTGGATTTTTGCGCTGCTGGTTGATGCCGTGAACAAGGACGAGGCGCATGGGATCAGAACGGAGGGAAGAGGAGGTGAGCGAGCTGATCGCCCCCCGAGGCGGTGAGGGTGGTGAAGGGAGCGGGCAGGAGATCGGAAGTGAGCTGGGCCAGGCCGGCCGGATAGAGATCGGGTCGACCCTCGGGCTCCAGGCGATCCCAGCCCTGGCGCAGCCAGGGGAAGGCGCCGGCCAGCACGCCCTCGATGGGAGGGGTGGCGCTTCTCATGAAGAGGGGGATGGTGCGGGCGCCTTCGGCTTCGGGCACGGGTGGCACGAGCACCCGCACCAAGCCCTCGGCGTCGCGATGGGCCTCCAGGCGGCCGAGGAGGGCGATGTCGAAGGGGACGGGCTGGCCCTGTTGGGCGAAGTAGAAGGCGGCGCGGCGCACGTTGGCGAGGTCGCCCATGGAATCGTGCAGGTAGGCCGCCAACACGCCGAGCATGGGATCGGCGTGCTTGGACCCCCGCGGCATTTCAACGAGCTCCGGGGCCTGCTCGCGGCGGAGGGCACCGGCGCGCAGGCTGGCCATCATCCGCTCGGTGTCGGGGGAGAAGGGCGTCTCCATGGAGCGGTAGATCACCGCCTGGGCCCCCACCTCATCCACGCTGAAGCTGAGCACGAAGCCGGGCAGGGCGGCGGCCCCGACCCAGCGACCATCCGTGAGTTGGGCCAGGAGGGGGAGGGGTTGGCGGAGGGGGATGCCGCCTGGCCACCAAGGGGAGGGAAGGAAGGACGCCGTCGGCTCGACGCGCCACCAACCGGGTTGACCATGGGGCTGGGCCGTGGCGGGGGGACCAAGAAGGCCTCGCTGGGCCTCGGCCCCGGAGAGGGTGAAACCGGCGCCGGTTTCGAAATGGGTGGGCCGACTCTCCGCTTGGAAAGCGGCCATGGAGGCGTTCATCCGCTGGTGTTCGACCGATGAGGAGGCGACCATCGCGGCCTGGTCTCCGGCGACGACAGCGGCGAGGGTGGGGGCCTCGGGCTCTGGAGCCACACCCCGCACGGGGCTGGAGGGCTGGAGGGCTGTCGGCTGAGTGGTCCAGCTTTCCCCGGGAAGGGGGTTGATCCGACCGCCGCCGTCCGACCCACCCATGCCGGCAATCAAAACCGCGCTGGGATCGGGCCAGGGGATGGGAGGAGGGGGCGGCGAGGGGAGCGATCCCCCCGGCACGTAGACATTCCGCGGAGGGCGGATGGGGGTGATGATGTGGGGGTTGAGGATGGCCCCGTAGCGAGCCGCCAGCGGAGGCACTTCGCTTTCGAGAAAGTTGGCAAGGGTGAAATTCGTGATGGCCCGGGTGGAATCTTCCTCGTCGAAGGCCTGGCGATGGACGCCTGAGAGAGCCTCGGTCATCAACCCGGAGAAGACGCAACGACTTTCGGCCGCCGTCCGGCCCGGAATCATCCAGGCGGCGCGAGCGGGCGAGGCGGCGAACCAGAGATCCTCTTGGGGGAGAACCTCGTCAAAAGGACCCCGCTGGAGCACCGGATCGCCGTCCACATCCCTGGTGTTGGCGTCGACGATGGTGCGACAGGCATCGGAGATGAGGATCAATTGGCGAAGGCCGTAGCGCTTGAGACGATCGCGGAGGGTGGCGATCGAGACGCCCTTGCGCTCCTGATCCCATCGAGACAGGAGCCAGAGGTCGTCAGCGGCCCAGCTGGAGAGGCCATGGCCGGCGAAATAGAGGAGAAGGCGATCAGGTTGATCGGCGAGGAGAGCGTCCAGGGCGCTCTTGACGTCGTCCAGTTCAACGGGCCTGACCTCATCGGTGAGCCATTGGGTGAGATAGCCTTGGGATTGGGCCCAGGCGGCGATGGCGTGCGCTCCATTGACGGCGCCGCGGAGATAGTCGAGGGGTGGAGCGTCCCCGACTCCGATCGCCAGACAGACAGCGTTCATGAACCACCCTCCGGGCAGGGAACGTTGGATCGAGCGCCCCAGCCAACCAACCCTACCGCCATCGGAGGCCGTGCCAGGAGAGACGCTCAGCGGTGATGCGGCTCATGCAGGGAGAAAAAGCAGCCGTCATAGCCCAGGGGGAGGGCCTGGGTGTTGGTGGTGGGGAAACCGCTGTCAAACAACAAGTGGCTTCTCACCACCATCGGGCGAGCCATCGTGCAAGCCAGGTTGATCGTAACTCTCGTCGTAAATGCTGGAGCAATAGAGATCGCTGAGGATCAGGTTGCGGGCGGGAACATACCGCTAGGGAGCGTCATCAGCGAGAAGGGTGGCTGGACCCTCGACGCGTAGAAAGGCCGTCGGCGACTGCTCAGTGGTTGTCCGCGTGGGCGAGAGGGTTTGGAATGTCAGGCTGTCGCGGTAAAACCAACGCAAGGTCGATCCCCCCGGCGCGGCGAAGGGGTCGTACGGCACAATCGTGCCTCGGTGCGGCAGGGTGAGGATGGGCTGGGGATCTCACCGGTTAGTGGGTGTTGGATGTTTTGAGATCGTCGTCGTCGAGGTGGAGGGCCCAGTAGCCCTTACGGCGCACAAATGCGTCCACGTGGCCGCAGACGGCGGAACCGCACAGCGAGCGTGGCGGGAGGATGGAGTGGTCCCCAGCGAGGAGCACGAATTCCACCTCATGTCGCTCAACCCTGTCCTTGAGGAAGTTGCGCGACACCTCCTGCACAACGCGAGCCGGAACGCCGTTTTGGCATCGCCGCTAATCGCCATAGCTGCCCGCCACGATGTCAGAGAGGAGCACCAGGGCCGTCTTCAGGCCACGGGCTTGCTTGGCTTTGGCCAGGCGGGAGAAGGCGGCTCCCATGTCGCCGGTGGGGTCGAGGGGGATGGGGCTGTCGGGACTGGCGAAGGGCTCTTGGGCGGGCCAGCGTCGCTCATCGGTGACGATCAGGTCGTCGATTTGGGATGGGAGATAGGGGGAGTCGCTTTCCGCCACCAGGGGGATCGTCCCGACGGAGGGGCTCAAGTCGACCTCCAGCAGCTGGGGCAAGTCGCGCAGGGGAAGGGGCGCCGGGGCCAAGCACTCGGGATGGGGGTGAAGGTCCACTTGGGAGGGGTTCACCCAGGGCCCATTAGAAGTCCGACCCAGTCGCCCTTGATCGCGGCGGCATCTGCGCTGCTGTGCGAAGGAACAGCCTTGCACCGCGATGGCATTCCCGCTCGAAACCCTGCTGCCGCAACAGATCTGATCAGCTTCCTCAAGGGGCTGCCCGATTGCCGCATGCGCCGCGGCATCCGCTATCCGCAGTGGTGGATGCTGCTGGTCGCCATCCTCGCCATTCTCAGCAACCAGGGTTCGCTGATGGGTATGGAGCGTTTCGCCAAGCGCCATCGCCAGACGCTCAATGAGTTGCTCGGCACCCAGGTCGCCAAGCCGCCGTCAGACTCGACCTTCCGGCTGCTGCTCGCGCAGCTGGACGTGGAGGGCTTTGAAAGCCTGCTCCTGGACTGGGTGCGCGCACAGATCGGCGACGCCGAACCCGTGGACACTCTGGTCTGTGACGGCAAGACGCTCAGGGGTTCGATCGATGAGACCTCTTCTGGTGCAGCACGGTTCATCGCCCAGGTGAGTCTCTACTCCAACAACCTGGGCGTGGCGATTGCGCAGAGCACCTACGCCACCGATGCCGGCGGTGAGATTGCGACGCTACGGCAACTGCTGGATCGGGTGGAGCTCGAGAGACTGCTGGTGCAGGCGGACGCACTGCATGCGAACCGCCCTTTTTCCTCTACCTCGAGGAGCGCGGCGCCGACTTCCTGATTGCCGTGAAACACAGCCGCCGCATGGGGTTTCAGATAATCAAGGATCGCCTCAACCACGGCCGAAAAGCTTCGCTGCACACCAGCAAGCATGAACGCAGTCACGGCCGCGACATCACCTGGACGCTCCTGGGGATGCCGGCACCCGAGTGGGTGGTGGAGAACTGGGCAGGCGCAATGGCAAGTCCATCGATGAGACCCGTTATTACGTCACGAGTCTGCGCACCAGCGCGGCGGCGCTGCTGAGGCACGTGCGTGATCGCTGGAGCATTGAGAACTCCTGGCACTGGCCCCGCGACACCCAACTGGGCGAAGACGCTCACCGCTACCGCGAGGTCAACGGCGTTCAGATCATGGCCATGCTCAGGAGCCTGGCCATGAATACGTTGCGCCTCAATGGGTTTTGGTCAATCACCGAGGGGCTGGCCGCCCTGGCCCACGACATCAGGGGTTTACTGGCGGTGCTGGGCTGGCGAGAACTAGCTCAGGCACTGAGCTCTCCATGACTTCTAATGAGCCCTGCATCAGCACCCGCCCCCAGCCTGCCGCCAGAGTCCTCCGGTGCAGGCTGCGCCCACCCAGCCGATGCTCCTGGAGGGCTGGCACAAGCCTCTGCGGCAGCACAGTCAGCCGATCTTTGCTGCCCAATCAGGCCCCGCTGTCCCGTTCCTTGATCTCCCTGAGCGGGGCCTCGGTCAGCCTGTCCCCGCAGGCGGATTCTCCGGGAAGGGGAGGCTGTCAGCGCGCCTGTGGTAGGTCCAACAGGCTCACCAGTGCTTGAGGGGGCGGCTGATAGCCACGGATGGTGAGATCGTCCACGATCGCCAGGTGTCAGCACGCCAGCCACAGAGCGAGCCACCTGATCGCGCAGCTCGCGGCGATCACGCGGTTGCTTCTCAGCCGGCAGTCCGCGAAACAACGATCGGCGATCGAAAGGCTGGCCTTCGCCGTGGTTGAGGAAGGACAACCCAGCGAAGCGGAGCCCCGGGCCCGTCATCCCACCGCCTCCAGCAACACCTGTCCATCGGCCTGCACTTCGCGGGCGGTGCCCCTCTCCAATTCCCGAAACAATTGCTGCTCAAACCGCTCCGGCTCCAGTTCGGAAACGGCCAACAGGGCCCGCTCGCTGAGCGCCCCACACTCCCGCAACAGACCGGCGAGAAAATCAGGTGGGACTGGGGCGGCATCGAGAGGGAGTTGATCCGGGTTGGCTGCAGCCTTGGGGCGTCCACGCCGCGAGGGTTTGCCCGCACCAGCCTCCGCCTGGCGGGCCGCCCGCCTCGTCGCAGCAACTCGTTCCAGCAGCACGCTCGCCGGTTCGTCGTTGGAATCCTGGGGCACCAGCTCGCCGCGGAAGGCCTTGGCCAGCAACGCTGGGGTGAGGCGATCGACGATCTTGCGGGCGGCATTGAGGCGGGCCTCGAGTTGGTCGGCGAGGGTGAAGAGGTGCTGGGCGCGGGAAATGATCTCATCCTGCTCGGCAATACTTGGCACGGGGATCGGTATTCCGGAGACTTTTGAGACGCTTAGGGTGTGGAGACCAGTCGTCGACTTGGCACGCTGCTCCAGAAGCTGCCTGCCTACAGGAGACATCAGCCAATACAAAGCCCATTTCGGCATCATCCCGTCAGACCGCCATCGGATGAGATGATTCTGATGAACACAGTCGAGTTCAGTCGACTCCCAAATAGCAACACGACCAACCTGCTGAAGACTGCCATTTCCTTCGACGATGAGTAGATCGCCTGAACGGAGAGCTGTCTTGCGGTATTCAGCCTCAGTAACCCCGATCACGGATACATCATCGAGGTCAATGCGGTTGAGGTAGACATTGGCGACACGCAGGTACGGCTTTTGCACAGGCAGACTTGGCCGACTTGAGTTCTTAGTAATGCCTCCGGTGACGGCACCGCAGTCGCCAAGTGATTGGGTATCCCACTCAGGCGCCCCCCTCTCCTCCCGCCACTCCCGCGTCAACTCCCCCGACGTCGCCGCCGCCAGCACGGCCTGGCGAAAGCGCTTGAGGATCGCCGCCACGCCATCGAGCCGTTGGCGGCAGGTCTCGACAGCGGCGAGGGTGGTGTCGAGCTTGGCGGCGATGCGGCGTTGTTCGTTTAGCGGGGCGAGGGGGACTGGAATGCCCCTCATAGCAGCCTGAGTGAGCTTTAAGCGAGTCGAGCCACTAACAAAACCGGTGTAGTCAAGCTGATTTAAGTATGAGGTGAGATAGCCATGGTCGGCCAACCCCGCAATCCCGCGCAAAACATGCGCATGATTGTTCACCCAAAATCTCCCTGAAACTAAATATGCCTTGTGGCGCAGTGGGTCGAAGAAAGGAACTCCATCCTCGCCCAACAAAATCAGCTGTTCATCAAACAAGAAATCATCAATCCAGCCGACCTGCCCTGTCGCTCCATAGTAGGGGAAAAGCTCGTCCTCCTCCTTGCCTTCAATTCTTGATTTCCTTGCATCCGCGTTGAGTGGAATTCGCCGTGAGTCAAGGATCTCAGTCACTTCTTCCAGGCGTGCTGTATCCCACCCCACCGGCAGCTCCCGCCCCTCCATCACACCAACTCCTCCAGCTCTTCCCCCAGCTCCGCCAGGATCGCCCGCAGATCCTCCAGCGCTCCTTCCAGCTCCTGCATCGCCTCCTGGGCGAGCGTCGCTGGCTCCGGCAGGTCGGCTCCGTCTTCGGCGGCATCATCCTTCAACCAGGCCAGATCGAGGCTGTCGCCTCGGGCGGCGATCTCCTCGCGGCTGAAGCACTGCCAGCGGCCCTCCGGGCCTGTTGCTGTGCGCGGTGCCAGGCCCAGGGGATCGGGGCCATAGGCCGCTTCAAACTCTGCGAAGTGCTCGCGGCTGAGCGGCGTGCGCTTGCCGAAGGCCGGCATGTTGGCCCGCAGGTCGTACACCCACACCTCCTTGGTGTTGCCCTTCTCGCCATTGCCGCGCGTGAAGAACAGCACGTTGGTTTTCACGCCCTGGGCGTAGAAGATGCCGGTGGGCAATCGCAGGATCGTGTGCAGGTTGCACTTGTCCATCAGGTCCGCGCGGATCTGTTTGCCCACGTTGCCTTCAAACAACACGTTGTCGGGCAGCACCACCGCCGCCCGGCCGCCCGGTTTCAAGGCTCGGTAGATGTGCTGCAGGAAGCAGAACTGCTTATTGCTGGTGGGGAAGGTGAAATCCTTGCGGCTCGGCAGGCCGCCGCCCTTCTTGGTGCCGAACGGTGGATTGGTGAGAATCAACGTGGCCGGTGGCAGAGCCTCGGCGTCGCCGCTGAGGGTGTCGCCATACCAGATGCCGCATTCACCCGGCCGTGAATCCAGCCCATGCAGCATCAGATTCATCAACGCCAACCGGTGCGTGTCCTGCACATGCTCCATGCCATAGAAGGTGCGCCGGTAGAACTTCTGCTGTTGCTGCTCATTGAGCTCGCTGATCTCGTGGTGCTCGCGGATCCAGTGCAGCGCCGCAATCGGGAAGCCGCCGGTGCCGGCCGCTGGATCCTGGATCACATCCTCGATCGTGGGCTGCATCACGGCCACCATCGAATCAATCAGCGGCCGTGGCGTGAAATACTAGCCGGCGCCGGATTTCTTCTCCTCGGCGTTCTTCTGCAGCAACCCCTCATACAGATCGCCCAAGCCCTCCTGGCGGGCGCTGTACCAATCGAGCTTGTCGATCTCGCTCACCAGTTTGTTGAGCGTGGTGGGCTTCTTGATGAACGAGCTGGCATTGGCATAGATCTCCTGCACCAGCGCTGAAGCGCCGCTGGCGCTGCTGCCCAGCTTCAGCAGCAGCTCCTTGTAGTGCTCCAGCTGGCTCAGGCCCTGGAGCCTCTCCAGCACATCCCAACGCCATTCATTGGGGATGCCCTGCTCCTGGCCCGTTTCCTTGGCCATCTTCAGGAACAGCAGATAGGTGAGCTCCGTCACGTACTGGTGATACGTGACCCCATCGTCCTTGAGGACGTTGCAGAGGTTCCACAGCTTGCCGACGATGTCGTGGGTGGTGCTGGGCATCACCAGGCCTCCAGACTGAGTTCTTCTACAAGGGCGAAAGCCTGATCGGCGGAGACCAGAACACAGCCTTCGCTGAGGGCATGGCTGGCGATCAGCAGGTCCATCAGCCCAAGCGGCCGGCCCTTGCGGGCCTGCACTGCCCGCAGGCGACCATAGACAACGGCGCAGGCCTCGGTCCAGGGCAGAACCTCCAGGCGAGCCAGCGCTGATTCGACCAATTGCCGCTTCCTGGCATTCAGCGCATTCTTCTCCAACCCATAGCGGATCTCAGCCGCCACGATCGCCGAGACGCAGCAACGTTGCTCGGTGAACCAGCCATCAAGTCGAGGCGAATCGCCATCCACCAAGGCACGCACAGCGTTCGTGTCCAGCATCCGCTTGATCATGCTGGTGTGGGCTCATCCCTCACGGCCAGTCGCGTTCCGGTGGCGGTGACGGATCGCGAAGGTTGTCAAAGAAAGCATCCAGTTCTTCGCGCACACCTGGTTCGGCCAGCAGGCGGTCGCGCTCAGCGAGCCAGTCCTTGGCCGAGGGCCGCACCGGTGTGAGCACCACCGCGCCGCTGTCGGGATCGCGATGCACCTCCACCTCCGTGCCCTCGAAACGAAATTCAGCCGGCAGGCGTACCGCCTGGCTGCGGCCGTTGCGGAACAGCTTGGCGCGCATGGCTTCCTCCCGGCGGCGGTCGATACCGAGACTAGACCAAACCAGGCAGCTCATGCCGCCCACACCTCCCGCTGGAACTGCTGCAGCACCCCAGCGAGCTCGCCGCCGAACACCCGGTTCAGCCGCGGCCAGCCGCCGCCTTCCCGCTTGAAGAACAGCAGGTCGTCGTCCAGCGCTTCGCGATCCACGATCGTGATCGCCTTGGTCTGGTTGGCGATGCGCTGCAGCCAATCCCGCTGCGGCTTGCTCCAGCTGCGGGAGGCCAGGATCCGCTGCAGGGCCCGCTCCACCCGCTGCTCATAGGGCATCAGCGGATCGCCCAGGGCCGCCTGGCGGATCCAGCCCATGATCGAGGCGGCCATCTCCTGGTTGGTGGTTTCGCGCCAGGCCGTGGCCAGGGTGGTTTCGCTGTAGCCCCGCTGATCCAGCGCCAGCTTCAGCTCACGCAGATCCTGGCGGGTCAGCTCCCAGGGTTTGGTGAGCACCAGCGTGAGGGCGGGCAGGTCGTTGCCGGGGTCGCGCACGAAGGCGCTGAAGCCCTCCAGGTAGTCCTCCGGGCGGTTCGCCTCGCCGTAGCCCCGTTCAATCGCCAGCAGCTCATCCTCGTGATCGGAGAGAAACTGCGGTTCGGCCCGCACCTCCCACTGGGCATCGAGCAGCTCGCCCAGGCCCTCGATCCGCCCCAGCCAGCCCCGGGCCTCCGCCTCCGGCAGCCCCCGCAGGCGCTCGATGAAGGCCTCGGGTTCCTCGCCGCTCAGCAAACGGAAACGGGCCTCGGCGTTTTCGCTCAGATGCCGTTGCTTGCGCCGCAGCTTGGCAATCAGCTGCTCGCGCACCAGCTGCCACTCCTCCCCCTCCGTGCTCTGCAGCTCCTCCAGCAGCTGGGAGAAGGGGATCTTCGGGTTCACCACCACCGGCCTCATGGCGGTGAAGTCCTCCAGGGTGTCGTACACGCCCACCGCATCGAAGATGCGGAAGCTGTCCTTGCCGATCGCCTCGCACAGGCGCGTGGCGCGGCCGATCATCTGGTCGTAAAGGATGCGGCTGTTCACACGGCGCAGAAACACGATGTTGCCGATCTCCGGCACATCCACGCCCGTGGTCAACAGATCCACGGTGACGGCCACATTGGGGAAGCTTTCATTCTTGAAGCGCCGGATCAGCTGGGCCGGCTTATCACTGTTGCCGGTGATCTTCATCACCGCTTCATCCGGCACCTCGCCATAGCGCCGCTGAAACGCCTCCTTGAGCAGCAGCACCACCAGATCGGCATGCTTGTCGCTCACGCAGAAGATCAGGGTTTTGAACGGCGAAAACGGATCGAGCTCATCGGCCAGAAACTCACACACCGTGCGGTTGAAGGGTTCGGTGATCACCTGGCGGTTGAAGGCCTCCACCTCGAAATGCAGCTCATCCGGGGTGGTGAACAGATCGATCGCGCCGCTGCGGGGATCGATCGTGGTCACCTCCTCGCCGGCCTGCCAGCGGATGCCCTCGCTGGAGAGCTTGGTGCTGATGAGAATCGGCGGTTCATGATCCACCAGGTAGCCATCCACCACCGCCTCGCGGTAGCTGTACACAAACACCGGCCGGCCGAAGATCTGCACCGTATGCAGCGCCGGGGTGGCGGTGAGCGCCACCTTCACGGCATCAAACATCTCCAGCACCCGCCGGTATTTCGACACGTAATCGTTGAAATCGCGGAAGCGCAGCTCGCGATCGCTCAGCTCCCGATCCAGCAGGTAGCCGCGGTGGCATTCATCCACCACGATCAGGTCATAGCTGTCCACCGTGGGGCGGCCCTCCTCATCCCCCAGCAGCAGCCGCTGCACCATGGCCTGCACCGTGGCGATGTGCACGCGCGTATCGCTCTCCAGCACCCGTTCACCCAGTTCTTTGATGCCGTAGATGTCGGCGAAGCTCTGCAGGCTCTCCATCCGCGTTTCCTTGAAGGCATCGCCGGCCTGAATCCCCAGCTCCTCCCGATCCACCAGGAACAGCACGCGCCGGAAACGGCCGCTCTTGAGCGCCCGGTAGATCAGGGCCACGGCGGTTTTGGTTTTGCCAGTGCCGGTGGCGCAGGCCAGCAGGATCTCCCGCTGCCGTGCCGCGATCGCCGCCTCCACCGCTTGGATCGCACGGCGTTGGTAGGGCCGCAGCGGAAAGCCGAAGTTGAACGCCTCGCGGCGCAGCTTCGCTTCGGCGTCGTCGATGTCCTGCCGGGCCAGCTGGCGCAGCCCATCCGGCGAATACCAACCCTCCAGGGGCACCGCCAGGTTGGTGGGGCGGCGCAGATCGCGGAACCAGATGCCGCTGGCGGTGCGCAGCTGCCGCAGGAAAGGCCGGCCGTTGCAGGAGAAGGCAAACGGCAGCTGGAACTCCCCCTGCTTTCCCCAGCCCGCTCCGCTCAGCTGGGTTGCCTCGCTGGGCTGGAAATCACGGCTGTAGCGCTCCGCCTGCGGCAGCACCCCCGCCACATCCTTGTTCGCCCGTTTGGCCTCCACCGCCGCCACCGGCGTCAGCCCCACGAACAGCACGTAATCGGCCGAGCCGCCGCGGGTGGGCCATTCAGCGATCGCCAGGTTGCGGTGCTTCTCGGGCCGGGCGCCCTGGCTGTAGCGGAGCACCTGGCTATCGGCCTCCCAGCCGGCCTGGCGCAGTTGCTCATCGATCAGCAGCCTGGTGGCGGCCTCATCGAGGTCGATGCCTGCCGCGGCCTGGCGGCCCGCCTGCCGCAAGGTGGCCAGAGAGCGGGCCCCCTGAGCCTGGGCCTGCCGTTGCAGCTCGGCCAGCCGTTCGGCCAGGGCGGCCTTATCGGCCTCCGCGGCCGTGGCCAGGGCTTCCCATTCCTGTTGCTCCAGCCGCGCGGCCTGCAGCTGGGCTTCCGTTTGGGCCAGCTGCTCGGCCACCTGGCCTTCGGCACGCGCAAAGGCGGCCAGGGCCTCGCGCAGGCCGCGCAGCTCCTCCGCCAGCTCCGGATCGCCGTTGGCCGGCGGCTGGGGCGGCTGAAACGGGCCGCTCCGGAACCGCGGATCCCCAAAGGTGCGCTGAAACCACACCCCCAGCTGCCAGGCCATGCGCAGGATCTTCAGCGCCGTGCCGTGATCCCCGTGCAGATCGTGATTCGCAAGATTCCCCTTGCGGCGCAGACCATGGAACAGCTCGGCCACCTCCCGCTCCAGCACGCCATCGCACTCCAGCCGCCGCAGCAATTGCTGCTGGGTTTCCTCCTCCCTCAGCTCCACACCGAAGCGCGACGCCACCTGCTGGGCCAGCAACTCCCCCAGCTGCCGCAGCTTCAGCAAAGACGTATTGGGGTCGTCGGGGAAATAGCGCTCCGCCAGGGAACCCAGCCGGAACAGCTGCTCGTCGTAGGGGCGAAGGTGGGCGAAGTTGGGGCTCATGGCGAGGCCAGCAATTGCCGCACCAGAGCAATCAGCTGCGTCTTCGTGAAGCTCTCCAGGGGCGGCGGTGGCGGCGTGACACCATGCAATTCAAGAATCTCTGCCAGAGCCTTCTTCTGCAGCCGGGTGTAGCCTTTGATTCCATTCTCCTTGCAGAGTCGCTTCAGGTTTGCCACCGATTGCCGCAGGAAACTTCCCTGCGCCAGTAGGGCTTTTGTGGCTGCAGATTCGCTTTTTTCGGCATCCTGCAGGCTCTGCAGGGCAGCCCCCGTGCGCTTCAGGTGCTCACCCACGCGGCGATACACCCTGGCATCCGTGCCTGCGAGTTCCCGGTTGGTCTGCTCCAGAAGATCGGCGATGGAGGGGCTCATGGGTTCCTTCCCAGTTGACCCGAAGCGCCAGCCTCCTCCGCGGCTTCTGCAGCAAGGGTGGCAGCCCTGGCTTTCACCGTGCGCCAGCGTTTTGCCTGTTGCACCAGGCGGCGGAACATCTCCACCAGCCAGAAGCCACTCTGCCGTTCGCTTTCCTCGATCAGCCCCACCATCACGTCACCCGTTTCCTCCAGCTCGCGGATCACGCCGCCGAGCTTGGCGTTGAGGGCATGGAGCCGCGCCTTGGCCCGGGCTTCATTGGCCAGATCCGCCTCCAGCGCCACCAGCTCCCGCTGCAGCTCGGTGATCACCACTCCCCGCCGGTCGCTCAGGGCCTTGAGGGCACCGCGGGCGCGATTGGCGGACACCAGCGCAGCGCGGCACTCCTGGTAGGTGGTCTCCAGGGCCTCGGGCTCCGGTGTCGGCGGGAAGTCGGTGGCAGGGCGGAGCGGCATGAGCAGTACGACCGTCTCACCCCAGGATTACGTATCTGGGGCCGTTCTGCAGGAACTCTTCCCCATGCGAAGGCCCCCCTGAGCAATCCCGCCTTGATTTATGCGGCAGGTGCATAGATGATTCCTGTCACTCC